>Ga0265328_10000027_pt1 | contig 114609 bp, 110 predicted proteins | sample 41624metaG_FD_202086 | JGI IMG/M metagenome (GOLD analysis project Ga0265328, IMG submission 202086) | Rhizosphere microbial communities from Carex aquatilis grown in University of Washington, Seatle, WA, United States - 4-16-24 metaG | ecosystem: Host-associated > Plants > Roots >...
ATGGCCAGTTGCGTCCAAAGAAGCGATCGAAGGCGCGTTCCATCTCTGCGATAGGATGCTGCAGCGCTGGCCATGTGGTCCTTGCTACTTCCTTCTTGCTGGTGGTAACCGGAATGTTTCCTTTGCTTTCCGTATCCATGATTATCTCCTCTAAATTAAAATTTAACAATTTTATGATTTCTTGCTTAGCTAAGTTAAGTTGACGCATGTTCCTGAATAACTGGTCTGACAATGACGCGCAAATAATGCCTGCCAAATTCTTCAATTTCATTGAAAAACAACCTGCAGCAAAAATGGGTACCATTCATATTGACTGTCTCAAAATAATGACCAACACGTGAAAGAAAAAGTAAATGTGAATTAATACTTTTTTTATCGACTAAAAAAATTTGTGACAGTTGCGGAAAAAAAATAGAGATGTGCTGCAAGCACAGTTTGTCAAATTCGCAACCTAACAACTTGATGCAGGCATTATTACAATCTCTAATCAAACCATTCTCATAGAGGGTTAACAAAGCCATATCTTCCTCGCCGTAGAGCGATAATGAATTATTAGACTCAATGGCATGTACCATAGGCAGCTTGGTTTTTGCATATACTAGAGACTTTGTTTGCCCGACTCTCATTGCCTCAACTCGGCCTCGGCTTCTAGCCAATCCTGAATCTCATGCCCTGGTTCATAACCACGCGCTTCTGATTTGTAATAAGCGGATAAAGCAATACGAGAAACCAAGTCTTCTTCACCTTCGTTCTTTAACGCTTTTTCAGATTTAATGTCGATCATCGATTTAGGGTTAACTGAATCTTTCCCAACTACTTTAGAAGATTTCACTTTGCCTCCCATTTAATATTCTTATCCCGAAATTAAACCCAACAGTATTAATCTAATTCAAAAATATATTGTGAACCTACTCAATATTTATAGCAGAAAAATGCAATATAATGATTCGGGTTATACGTGTAAATTAGTGCAAACACGTAAGGGCTAGCCCTTATATTCTTAAAGCTGATTGCTACTGTAGCTTTACCTTTCTGATACCTAGTTTACGATAAATTACTAATGACACTAACATCCGCACAGGCCATCTAAAAAGAAAATAAAATTGCGATTCATATGGCTTGTCACTTTGGCGTTTTATCTAACTTACCTGCCCAATGCAATGGCAGGATCACTTACATTACCTGTTGTAGGTGGGATATTTTCATACACCGTTCAGCCTGGTGATTATCTAATCAAGATTGGTGCGCGTTTTGGGGCGGAGGCCACATCATTGGCACGCGACAATGGCTTGAAATATGAGGCATTATTAAAGCCTGGGCAGAGATTGACTGTCAACAACCAACATATCGTGCCAGAAGTGAGACAAGATGGCCTGCTTATTAACCTGCCACAACGCATGCTGTATTATTTTCGCTCTTCGCATCTGGTTGCCGCTTACCCTGTAGGGTTGGGTAAGCCAAGCTGGCCAACTCCTACAGGCGAGTTCAGTGTGATTGATAAAACGGCTAACAAGACCTGGCTCATACCTAAATCCATTCAGGAGGAAATGCGGCGCGAAGGCCAGATAGTAAAAACAGAGGTGCCGCCTGGCCCCGACAATCCACTTGGCAAGCATTGGCTTGGGCTTAGTCTTTCGTCAATCGGCATTCATGGCACTATCGCACCAGCAAGCGTTTACCACTTCCAGAGCCATGGCTGCATACGTTTGCATCCTGATGACATTCAGGCTTTATTTGCGCAAATAGAGCGTGGAGCAACTGGCAATATTATTTATGCCCCTCTACTGTTAACAGAATCGAACGGACAAGTTTTTCTAGAGGTGCATCAGGATATTTATCTCAATGGCAATGTTTCAATGAAAGCGCTTGAACAACAGGCACAGGACGTGATGCTGAGTAACCGCATTGACTGGACACGAGCTACATACGTGCTTGAGCAGCATGAGGGCATTGCGCGTGATATAACACTTTCCACCAAAATCCAATGAAATTAAGATAAACTACTTCTATGGAGAATCAAAATTTCAAACTGCGTCGGAGCATACTTAAGGCTGGCGTGGCTTTTGCATTAACTGGGCTTAGTGCCCGTCCAGTCCTCGCCGATGTCGAACAAAAGAAAAAAGCGGTTCGCGAGCTGGCTTTCTACAATTTACATACTGGTGAAAGCCTTAAAACTGATTACTGGGCCGAAGGCGATTACTTACCAGACGCATTAGCTGATATAAACCATATTCTGCGTGATTTTCGCAATGATCAGATACTCCCTATCGAAATACCTTTGCTTGACTTACTTCATGAGCTCCACACTACGTTTGGCACATCGCAACCATTCCATATCGTATCTGGCTATCGCTCTCCTGAGACCAACTCTACCCTAGCCGCCAATTCTGGCGGGGTTGCCAAGGACAGTTTGCATATGCAAGGCAAAGCAATCGATCTCTTTATTGAAGGCGTCCCTTTAAATGAATTACGCCATGCCGCTATAAGCTTGCATGGCGGAGGTGTCGGATATTATCCGAATTCCAACTTTGTGCATGTTGATACAGGTCGCGTTCGGAGTTGGTAGTGAATCTGCACAATAGACCTAGTATTAGCTACTTTCAATCAATTTCTGGCAATGTGCTAATCTTTTAAGCCTTAGATAAACATTGGAATATTAATGAATGACCATGTTAAGAATTTGCTTAGTCAGATAACAGCACTTGAAGATGAATTGCGTATAGCACTTAACGAACAACAATCCAATATTTTTTTTCAAATTAAAGGTAAGCGTGTTGAATTTGAGCAATCCATCAAACAGACACATCTTAAACTTAAGAGGAACTTTTTTCGCTGGCTGGTTACCGATCGTCCGCAGAACCTGATTACCGGGCCAATTATTTACTCTTTAATTATTCCATTAATTGTTACAGATGCTTTCATTACTTTTTATCAACTGACTTGCTTTCCCATTTACGGCATCAAGAAAGTGCGCCGTGCGGATTACATTATATTTGATCGACAACATCTCAGTTACCTCAATTTTATCGAAAAATTTCACTGCACTTATTGTGCCTACGGAAGTGGCATGATTGCTTACATTGGTGAAATCGTGGCGCGAACAGAACAGTATTTCTGTCCTATCAAACATGCGCGAAAAATTCTGGGTACGCATGCCCGTTATGTTCGCTTTCTAGAGTTTGGTGAAGCAGAAAATTATGAAGCCAAATTAGAGGAATATCGTATTTCGTTGAATAAAGAAAATTAGTATAGGAAAAAAATGGAATTAAAGTTTCTTGGTGCAACAGGTACCGTTACAGGCTCTAAATATCTGCTTACTTGTGTGACTGAATCTGGTGATATTAGACGTATCCTGGTTGATTGCGGGTTATTCCAAGGCCTTAAACAGTTACGACTTAGAAACTGGGCAAACCTCCCAATTGACCCAAAAGATGTAGATATAGTGGTATTAACTCATGCCCATATTGATCACAGCGGATATCTACCACTTTTTGTGAAAAATGGATTCTCTGGCAAAGTTTATTGTACTGAGGCAACGCATGATTTATGCGAAATTCTGTTGCCTGATTCTGCACATCTACAAGAGGAAGAAGCGGAATATGCTAATAAACGCGGCTTTTCTAAGCATCACCCGGCATTACCACTCTACACAAAAGATGATGCACTAAAAGCGCTTGCTTTGCTGACCCCAATTGATTATGAGCGAGATGTTGATTTAGGAAATGGGTTAACGTTAAGGTTTTCACCCAATGGGCATATTCTCGGCTCCGCTTTTGTGCGTATTTACAGTAAAAAAACGTCCATTCTGTTTTCAGGTGATATCGGTCGACCCAATGATATATTGATGAAGGCGCCTGTTCGCATTAATCAAGCAGACTACCTAGTCCTTGAGTCGACTTACGGTAATCGCATGCATGAGCGTGTTGATCCAAAAATAAAGCTAGCAGAGATTATCAACAGAACAGTAAAACATAGAGGCATTGTCCTTATCCCCGTATTCGCCGTAGGGCGAGCACAAGAACTGCTATATTACATTCATCTGCTTAAATCATCAGGTGCTATTGCAAATGAAATTCCTGTATATCTGAATAGCCCGATGGCGGTGGATGCTACAGAGATATTCCGTCACCACCATGGCGAGCATCGACTGACCCCAGAACAATGTAGCGCACTTTTTCATACGGCTCGCATGGTCAATAGCGTTGAAGAATCCAGGCGCCTGAATGAAACCAAAGGCCCGATGATTATTTTGTCCGCTAGCGGCATGGCTTCTGGCGGGCGTGTTGTGCATCATCTTAAAGCGTTTGCACCGAAACCTAATAATACGGTTTTGTTTGTCGGCTTTCAAGCTGCGGGAACGCGTGGCGCCGCAATGCTGGACGGGGCAGAAAGCATCAAGATTCATGGTGAATACATTCCAGTCCGTGCCAGGGTTGAGTTTATTTCCAATCTTTCCGCACATGCAGATTTTTCAGAAATTCTAGATTGGCTTGGTGGCTTCGAAAAGCCTCCAAAAAAGATATTTATTACCCACGGCGAACCTGTTGCAGCAGACGCTATGCGGCATCATATTGAGGAGAAACTGCATTGGCAGGTCGTCGTGCCTGATTATCTCGAATCTGTTTCTTTAAAGTAGCCCAAATACCTGCAGATTTCTTAAATCGACATTATATTAGCGGTCTAATCGCTACAAAATCAACATGGCCCACGCATCTATTATAACTGACCCAGACCTGACAAAGTGGCCTAAAGAGAACACGGAATACCTACTACGCGCTTGCACGGATTTACACGTCACTATTAGCACATTAAATTACATCTAATGCATAAGCAGTGAGTAATTTCCCGATTATGGATAGAATGAGTGCCCTAGATGAAGCCAGTCATTTTAGATTGTAAGTAGTTTTAATTTAAGTAAGTTAACATTAAGTAAAGTAGTTTTTTTGCGATATACCTAGATGAAATTGGATGCTGAGATGTTGCAATGCCAAAGATAGCGATCTCTGCGAAAGGCTTGGTGAAATGGTTTGGCGAAGGCGAAGCTAAGACCGTTGCCGTTAAAGATACGAACTTGGAAGCGTATTTCGGTGAAATACTATTCATCGTAGGCCCATCTGGTAGTGGTAAAACTACACTGCTTAGCATGATTTCTGGGATTTTGCGACCTAACTCCGGCATAGTAACGGTCAAGGGCGTTAATATCTGGAATCTAAGCAACGACAAATTGGCAGAGTTTCGACTTAATACAATCGGATTTGTATTTCAGGATTACCATTTGTTTCCCCGCTTAACTACAGCTGAAAACGTCGCGATTCCTTTGATTTTGAAACAAAATGACTGGGAGGAATCGATCACTGAGGCTAAAAAATATCTCGAGATTGTTGGCCTGGGAGGTCGGGGAGAGATTCTGCCGGTAAAACTGTCAGGGGGCGAGCAACAGCGTGTAGCGATTGCTCGCGCCATTGCAAGCAGGCCAGAGATATTGATTCTAGACGAACCGACAGCCTCTCTGGATGGCGATACAGGAAGGATGATTATTTCCTTTGTGAAAGAAAAAATACTTAATGAGAACCGCTGTATATTAATTGTGACGCATGATGCACGTATCAACGAGTATGCTGATCGAATCATACATATGGAAGATGGACGCATCAATGGATTGGATAAGGGAACCGAATGAGAAATAAGATTATTTTTGCACTCTCAATCATAGGTGTTCTTGCAGGCCTTTATAGCGCATATTACTTTAGTATCGAGAGAAAGGCACAGCCTCCCCTATTCAAACCTGTTAGCAATCCGTATGAAGCAGCGATCTATGCCAATGGCATTATCGAGAGCGATCAGCCTGGAGGATCGAATATCAATATATATCCTGAGGTTTCCGGTCCAATCACCCATATTTCAGTGCACGAAGGTCAAAAAGTGACGGCCGGCACACCGCTGGTGAGCATCGATGATTCGGTTCAAAGAGCAACTACCGAACAGCTAAAGTCACAGGCAGAAGCGGCTTTAGAACTTTTGAAAGAACTCAAAGCGCAACCAAGGAAGGAAAGTCTTGAAATTGCCAGGTCGCAAGTAGAACTAGTCGAATCCAACCTGAAAGTGGCTCGAGACCAGTATGACAAACGCCAGGCCTCTTTTGAGATTGACCCGAAGTCGATTAGTAAGGACATATTGGACACAGCTGAAGATGCTGTCAGTCAGGCAACTGCTGCCCTGGACGTTGCCCGCAAGCAATATGACCTCACCAAGGCGGGAGCATGGGCTTACGACATTGCGAATCAGGAGAAGCAATACAGTGCACTCAACCAAGCGTATAAGGCTGCTAACGCGTTACTGCAAAAGTACTCCATCAAAGCTCAGGCAGATGGAGTCATTCTGGCAGTCAACGCATCGCCTGGGAGCTATGTTTCTTCACAGGGCGCTTTTAATGCCTATACACAGGGAACAGATCCAATCATAGTGATGGGTGCATCGCAAGACCATCTGTCCGTACGTTGTTATGTAGATGAGATATTGGTCTCAAGATTACCGTCGCCACAACATGTTCGCGCTGAGATGTCGATCCGCGGTACAGATATCAAGGTGCCGCTTGAGTTCGTTAGGATACAGCCGTATGTATCACCCAAAATTGAACTATCTAATCAGCGACAAGAAAAAGTAGATCTACGGGTGCTGCCAGTGATTTTTCGTTTCCAGAAAAAAGACCTTTCAATGGTTTATCCAGGTCAACTGGTAGATGTTTTCATTGGACAAAAGTAATATATGCTAGAACAAACTTATATTGCAGCAGATACTATAAGTAAGATACGCCTATTTGTGCGATTTAGCACTAGCATTGGTATAACTACTGCAGTAATGCTGAGTGCCTGTACGGTGGGGCCAGATTTTGTTCGGCCAACACCGCCCGCTGTGGATCGTTATACGAGTAAGCAGCCAGTGGTAGCGACCATTGCAGCTGATGGCCAGTCGCAGAGTTTTAAGCTTGGTGCCTCAATTCAGGCTGACTGGTGGCGACTGTTTAGATCAGCGCAACTTGATGCCATGGTCCAGCAGGCCATTACCAATAATCCAACCCTTGAAGCTTCTGAAGCAACCTTACGTCAGAGCCAAAACAATCTGCGGGCCGGTGAAGGAATATTCTACCCGCAAGTCAATGCGGGGTTAGAGGCAGAACGTGCCCGTAATGCCCCAATACAGCAAGGGTCGTCGATTCCAGGCACAGTTTTTAATCTAGTGACTGCCAACGCTAGCGTTGGTTATGTTCTGGATGTATTCGGCGGTGAGCGCCGCACTGTGGAAGGATTAAGAGCGCAGACTGACGCCCAACGCTACACAACCAAGGCTGCATATCTGACTTTGTCTGCCAATGTTGTAAACACCAGTATCGCGCACGCTGCCTACGCGGCACAAACTCTTGCTACCGAGCAGTTGATTGCAATGGAAACCGAACAGCTTCACGCGACCGAAGCCCAGGTGCGCGCGGGCACGTCAACTTATGCAAGCGAGTTGAGCATACGTAGCCAAATTGCTAGCAGTCAAGCGTCGTTAGCTCCCCTAAAACAGAGGATCGATCAGACCGAGCATTTGTTAGCGATCTTAGAAGGTATTGAGCCATCCAAGGCTTCACTGCCTGACATTGAACTAGCCGAACTTACACTACCAACGGATTTGCCTGTCAGTTTGCCTTCTGAATTAGTGCGACAACGCCCCGATATCTTGCAGGCTGAAGCACAACTACATGTAGCCAGCGCCGATATCGGCGTTGCCACCGCCGCAATGTACCCTAGCTTCAGTTTGAATGCCACCTATGGCAGTGCTGGCACAAGCCTTGGGAATTTAACTAAAGCCAGTGGCAGGTTCTGGAGCATTGGTCCGGCGGTCACGATCCCTCTGTTTCGAGGGGGAAGCCTTAAGTATGCCCGTGATGCAGCCATCGATGCTTATCAGGCATCGCAGGCGGCTTATAGGCAAACGGTGCTATCCGCCTTTGCACAAGTAGCGGACTCATTGAAGGCACTGGAGCATGATGCAGAAGCGTTACAAGCGCAAGCAGAAGCAAAGCGCACCGCGGAAGAGGCGCTGAAGTTATTGCAAGCGAATTACCATGCAGGCTTAGTTGCCTATCTTGATGTGCTCACAGCCGATGTTCAATACCATCAGGCAATCATTGCATATTTACAAGCCGTCGCGCAACGCCAGCAGGATACCGTTGCATTGTTTGTTGCACTTGGCGGTGGCTGGTGGAATGAAGAACCAGCGTTGCATGAAGGTAAGGCACCATGAAGTATAGCGGCATCATGCGAATTGGTTTTAAGCTGCTGGTGAATGACAAGGCCAAGTTCTCAGCATTGTTAATTGGTATTACATTCGCGGTATTTCTAATGGTGCAAATGACTTCAATGTTTGCGGGCATTTTAAATCGTGCTTATTCGACAGTCACCAATATCGGTGCATCCATGTGGATTATGGATCCAGCAGTCTTCACCCCTACCAGTTCAATTCCCCTACCTGATTATCTGCTTGACACTGTCCGCAGCATGGATGGAGTTAGTTATGCGGTGCCGATTTTTGTTGGCGGAGCGCTGGTTAAGCTTGAAAGCGGTACCTATCAGTCTGTCACCGTAGTCGGTTTGGATGATAACAGCCTGTTCGGTCGTCCGGAACTTGAGCAGGGTAACATTAAAGACATCTATGCTAATAACTCATTCTTAGTAGTCAACGACTCTGAATTCTCCAAGATGGAGTATCCTAAGATGGGCACCTCGTTCCAGCTCAATGACCACCGCGGAGTAGTAGTTGGAATCGCTAAAGTTTCACAAAGCACTCTTAACGGCGTACCGACACTCTATACAACCTATAGTCGTGCAATTGAATATATCCCCACCACACGATTCACTGATTCTTATGTTCTGGTGGAGCCAAAAAATGATGCTGCAATCCCAGGCATTAAGAAACAAGTCGCAAAACTAGGCTACGTAGCCTATACCAAAGAAGAATTCGATAAAAGTGTAGCCAACTACTATACCTACAAGACTGGTATTGGCACCAATATTCTACTGATGACCATCATTAGTTTTATTGTTGGATTGTCAATCTCTGGCCAGACTTTTTATACATTTATTCTCGAAAACCTAGAAAAATTTGGTGCATTAAAGGCCATAGGCGCAAAAGGTAGCGAGCTCGTGTATATGATCTTGTTTATGGCATCATTTACTGCGCTGACTGGCTATGGATTAGGCGTAGGGCTTTGTGCGTTGACAATTTATTTCGCCCGTTTAAGATTACCAGATTATGCTGCCATGATCACGTTCTTGAACCTGGAGCTAGCCTTTGGCATGGTGATATTTATCGCCGGATTCTCAAGCTATGTTGGCATTAGACGTGTGCTCAACATTGAACCGTTCGAAATATTTCGTGGTTAAAGCAATAATTTCAGACTACTTGGAAAAGGATTATTAGCAATGAAGTTTCGATGGCAAGATTGGTTGGATGTTGTACTAGGTAGTTGGCTCATCGCTTCACCATGGCAATTAAGTTACACTGTGCAAAGCGAAGCAGCTACATCCAATGCTCTTGGTCTCGGGGCAGTTCTTGTTGTATTTAATCTACTTTCAGCCTGCAGATTAACAGATTCAGGACAGGAAATCCTCAATATTCTACTGGGACTGTGGCTTATCACTTCTCCCTACACCCTCAATTTTACATCGGTAAAATCGCCTACAATAAATACTATCGTGGTAGGTCTAATGGTTGTTATGCTAGCTAGCTGGCAACTATATGACGCTACAAAATCTAGCAGGAAATAATGGTATTCAGCCAATCCAAAATCGAAACTAGCCGCATTTAATTTAAAGGTTATTAAAAAGTAATTAGAAACTAATGCTTAACCAACCATTCAAGCACAGTTATAAATTCAATTGATTAATAATATTACGTACTTCCAATAACACTTCTGATGCTGTAAGCCCGACAGGACCTACGCCCTTTTCAACAAGTACATCTGCTGCTGCTCCATGCACGTAAACACCAAGCTTTGCGGCATCAAATCCACTTAAGCCTTGCGCCATCAGGCTGCAAACAATGCCACTAAGCACATCACCAGTTCCGCCGCTGGCAAGTCCAGCGTTACCGCTGGTATTGATAAACCAACTACCATCATGATGCGCACAAATGCTGCCAGACCCTTTAAGTACGCAGGCCACATGCAAAGTGTTAGCTAGCTTAAGTGCACTCTCGGTACGAGTCTGCTGAATGTGTTCGCTGCTGGTATCAAGCAATCTGGCTGCTTCACCTGGGTGTGGTGTAATAACCGTTTCGGCATTTCTGCTTATAATAATGGATGCCAAGTGCAGATGACTAGCAACTAAGTTAAGCGCATCTGCATCCAGCAGCAAAGGAATATCTTTTGTTAGCCAGAATTCCAGCAATTCTAACGCACTTTTAGACTGACCGAGTCCTGGCCCTATAACGACACAATTGAGTTGAGATATTTGGGCAAGTACTGCTGGGGGGCGCAGCATGATCTCTGGTTGAAACATATCCACGGTTGGCGCATTTTTGCATAACATTGTTGCGTAAACCCGCCCTGCCCCGCAATGCAATGCTGCCCGAGCCGCCAGTAAGGTTGCACCGATCATGCCAACATCACCGCCTATAATTGCCACACTGCCAAAAGAGCCTTTATGTGCGTCTTGCTTACGTGGCGGCAATGCATGCCGGAACATGCTGTGAACTAATAAGTGAGAGCTAGCGGATTCAGTCATGATGATTAATCCAAAGGCGTAGCGACTTCAACATGAGTTCGATTGAACCAAATTTCTAACAAGGTAATAGTAACTGTTAGTGTTACTGGACCTAAAATAAGACCCGCGGTGCCGAATAGAATCAGCCCACCGATAACCGATATAAAAACGAGTACGGTATGAAGGTGAAGTCGACTTCCCACGAAAATTGGCCTAAGCAAATTATCTATGGTGCTAACTACAAGCACGCCCCATAATACAAGGATTACCGCGCTGCTCCAGTTGCCTTCCAAAGCAAGGAATAGCGCTGTCGGAGCCCAGATGATTGAAGAGCCCAACATAGGCACAATGGCCAGCAGACTCATCACCAAGCCCCACATTAAAGGCGCCGGCAAGCCCAGCCCCCAGAACATTAATCCACCCAAACATCCTTGCACCACGGCAATGGCAAAAGTGCCATAAACTGTTGCATAAACGGTATCACCGACGCGATTAAATAACCCGCTCATCTCAATTTGTGAAAGCGGCGACAAAGACATTATTGACATGAGCGTCAATTGACGATCTCGCAGAAAAAAGAAAAGTATATATAAGACTAAGCACAAACCTAGTACTTGAAAAATAGAACCTTTGATAATGGTGCCAGCAGTGGCACCAAGCCACCCGGTAAAGGTTTTAAGCGCGCCTGGTAAGTCGATGTAATGTTCAACCTTATTTAGTATTGGTGCCAATTGCGGCTGCGCTTCAAGAGTACGTCGCCATTCTCCAGAAGCAACTTTGGCCTCAATTAATTGCGATCCTTTTACTGCCTGCAAAACCAGTTGTTCCCCAACGAATATCGCTGGAACGACTACGATAAAACCAATCAACAGGATAGAAATGATAGCGGCCAAACCGGGATGCTTAAGCTTTGATTCAAGCCAACCTTGCAATGGCGTGAACAGAACTGCTAATGTTAAAGCCCATACGAGTACGGATAAAAACGGCTCAGCTATCAGATAACACAGGTAAATACCTAAAATGGTCACCATCAATAGCACCAGGGTCTGGACGTGATTTAACGTCCCCCATTCCTCTTCAATTGAAGCCCATTTTTGCCTAGTTCCTTGTTTGCTCTTCATATAGTCACTATGCTTAGCTATCCTTTTCCAGAAATACACCACAGTTAACGCTCATTAGAATAACCAATAACACCTAAAAAAACTCTTACCAACCCATAAGCTACCCAAGAAGCTAAGTGCTTGATAAGATTACCATTACCCCATTCCAATGACGATACACGATTTGCACCCTGCTGAATATAAGAATCAATGTCCTCTCGTAACTCTGTTGAAAATACAGTATCTTGCACTATTATATTAGCCTCGCGTGCCAACAACAGGCTAAATGGATCAATGTTGGAAGAGCCTACCGTCGCCCACTGACGATCAATCACAGCGACTTTACAATGCATAAAGCTTTTATGATATTCGTAAATCTCAATACCATGTCTTAAAAACTCACCATAAAAAGCATGGGTGGCAAACATTAAAAAATATTCCATGCGTCCCTGCAGCAACAATTTGACGGTCACTCCACGCTTACTGGCAGCTAATAATGCTAGTCGAAATCTTCTACCAGGCACAAAGTAGGCATTGGCGATAATGATTTCGGATTTTGCACCATCAATCGCTGCCAGATAGGCTTCTTCAATATCCCGCCTATGTAACACGTTATCTCGCAAAACAAATGCTGCCTTAATGTCCCCTTTAATTACTTGCTTTGTTACTATAGATGAACCTATGTTTACATCCAACAAATGCAACCAGGCAAGGCGGCGCCAAAGATTGTGTACGCTCGCAGTAATTGCTGGTAACAATGCACCTTCTATGCATACAGTGTAATCTATACGTGGCGGTATCTTATCGGGCTTTGGTACATCATAATCATCAATAATATTAATGCCGCCGACAAATCCAATTTTGCCATCTACCACTGCCACCTTACAATGCAAACGCCGTAAACGTCTTTTTTTGAATGTCCATGGGGATATTTTCGGGCGAAAAAACATCACCTGTACACCCGCCTCCTGTAGCTCATGCACAAAGACTTTTGGCAAATCCTTACAGCCGAACCCGTCCAACAATACATTTACGATAACACCGCGCTGTACTGCCTGTTTAAGCGCATTGCCAATGCGAATACCAGTTGCGTCTGCCTGGTAAATATAGGTCTGTAGATAAATCTCGTGTTCAGCATTTGCAAAAGCAGCTTCCAAAGCTGGGAAATATTCCGCCCCATTCCGTAATAACTCGATTTGATTACCGCCAATGAAGTGAGTCATAAATGAAAAGTCATATTTTTGTTAGCGTCGCAGTAAGTATTGCATGGTCTGATACCTTAACGAAATGTGCCCCTGAATGAACTTCTACATGCTTTACATTAAAACCTCGTACATAAATACGGTCTAATTTCAGCATTGGCAGCCATGAAGGAAAGCTCCGCGCAGCTTTACCCTGATGATGTTCGAACACTTCATGCATGTGTAAGCGTGCAGCAAAGGCACGTGCAGATCGTGTACTCCAGTCATTAAAATCACCCGCAACAATCAATGGCGCATTATGCGGCACATGCTGCTCTATATAGTCAGCCACTGCTACCAATTGCTGGCGTCGCCAATGTGCAAATAAACCAAGATGCACACATATGGCGTGTAAAGGAACGTCCCAGTGGGGCATATTGATTTCACAGTGCAACATACCACGATCTTCGGCAGCATGTGCAGATACGTCTTGATTTGTGGAGTTAATGATTGGGTACTTTGAAAGCAAGGCATTACCGTGATGACCGGCGGGATACACCGAATTTTTTCCATAGGCGTAATCTGACCAAATGGTATCTGCTAGGTATTCAACTTGCCCTGAAGTTGACCAGGCCTCAAAACGTTTAGCATGTCTGGAATGCACATCTTGCACTTCCTGCAAAAAAATGACATCGGCATGCAATTTTCGAAGCAGCTCACGTTGGCTTTGCAAAGCAAAGCGGGCGTTAAAATGAGTAAACCCCTTATGAGTGTTAAATGTGGCAATGCGTAGTGTGTTATGCAAAATCAGTTAATCAAATAAAATTTGTTAGTTCAGGATGTACCCTAACAGTTAAATTTTAATTCAGTACCTCTGCGTAAAAATTTAAATCAATAGTTTACCCATTTAATTCATCAAAAATACAACATTTAAAATGTCTTATGTTGTTTTTTTTATAGGCATTTTATAAAAACTGTAGCCCATTTGATTTGTATCAAATCGAATCGACATTCAAGCACATAGTATTCAGTCATCGAATTTGATTTATTTATTTCTTAAGTGGAGAGTTTAAAATGAAAAAGACGTTATTAGTATTAGCATTAGCCGCTGCTTTTGCACCTGTGTTAGCACAAGCCGAAGCCGGTGATATTGTAGTCCGCATACGTGCAACCAATGTTGGTCCTGATGAGAGCAGTAAATTAGGTTCACAAACTAATGCAACCTATGGTGCAGGTACGGCAGCTGTTCTTTATGGTAGCGACAGCGCACAGTTGAAGGTTGACAATAACACCATCCCTGAAATTGACTTTTCTTACTATGTTACTAAAAACATCGCGGCCGAATTAATTTTGGCAGTGGGTACACGGCACGATGTCAGCGTTTCTGGAACTGGGGGGTTAGTTGCACACAACTTGGGTAGTGTAAATTTATTGCCTCCAACGTTAACTGCACAATGGCACTTTATGCCAGACCAAACATTTGACCCTTATGTCGGTGCTGGTGGTGCTTTTGTCCTTGGCATGGATCGAAACTTAACTGCACAAGTAGGTCCAACTGCATTACCAATTCGTATTGACAGAAGTATGTTTGGCGCTGTGCTCCAGGCAGGTGTTGACATTAACCTTAAAGACAAATGGCTGCTTAACTTTGATGTGAAAAAAGTTTGGGTTAATACCGATGTTAAATTGGATACGACTGGCGCACTTGGTACACCAGCTGGTTTCAAAAAGATTGATAGCCTTGATATTGACCCATGGGTCATCAGTATTGGTGTTGGTAAGAAATTTTAATATTCAGTAGCTGGATCTAATCAGTCCAGTACCCTACCTCTGCCGTTATCGGCAGAGGTTTTTTTACGTCTAATATATTATATAGCGGCTAATTACACCAGACTTTAACTTGATGCATCAAGTCCATCCAGATAGCCCACCCCGCTACCACACTCAACAAAAGACCTGCCAGACGCATACTGGTGCCGTCGTTAATCCATTTAAAGCCATATTTAAGTTTAAGCCAAAGCCAAGGGCCGATAAATAATGACACGCTGGTTCCAATTGCAAATGTGGCCATACTGAGCGCCCCACTAAACATGTTAGCGCTTAACGATGCCACCAATAGGGCAGAATAGAGCAAACCGCAAGGCATCAGAGCCCATAATATGCCCGTCATTACAATACCGCCGGGCAAGTCAGAAAATTGACGCACATGCGACCAGATATTACGGCCCAAGTTGTCTGCCCAGGTTGGCTGACGTGCGTAGCCGAGCAGCATTAAACCCCAACACAGCACTAATACATGAAAAAATGTCCATACGGGATGTAGGGCTAAGGTTTGACTGGAAAACCAGGCCAAGCTTTTAACTGAGGCAGCGGCTACAGCACCGAGAGTGGCATAGCCTATTAAACGTCCGGCTTGAAATTTCCATAAACTATGGCTACCACCCTGCCTGCCTTGAAAACTAGCGCATGCCGCTCCGCACATGGCTATACAATGCGGTCCGCCCGCTATGCCCATCAATAATGTAGTAAGAGCAAGTGAAGATTGCATACCTGCTATGTTAGATGATTTTTGAGAAGCGCGCTCGATTACGATCAGTTTGTAGGTAACGATCAAACAACATGGCGATAGCGCGTACAAAAAACCAGCCAGTATCGGTCACTTGCAGACCATTGTCATTCAGCTCTACCATACCTATGGCTTCCTGTTCCTTTAGTAACTCCAGCTCACTTGCAAAGTAGGATTTAAAATCAAGTATATAGGCAAGTTCAATTGATTCATATTGCAACTCACCTTGACACATAATAGCCATAATGACTGCGCGTCTTACTAAATCATCTCGAGATAATGCTAAGCCACGTACAATAGGAAAACGGCCTTGACTTAAATAATCATAATATTCTTCAATATTTTTAGCGTTTTGGCTATAGGTAGTACCGACACGACCAATTGCTGAAACGCCTAAACTGATTAAATCGCAATCCGGCTGAGTACTATACCCCTGAAAATTGCGGTGCAATCTACCTTGCCGTTTAGCAATGGCTAAGTCATCTTCTGGTAAGGCGAAGTGATCCATCCCAACATAGACATAACCAGCCTTAATAAATGCGGTTAACGCATTTGATAACATTGTGATTTTATCTTTCGCTACTGGCAATTCGTATTCACTAATACGACGCTGTGGTTTGAATCTCTCAGGCAAATGCGCATAACCATAGAGCGCTATTCTATCGGGTCTAAGTTCTTCAACCTGTGCTAATGTACGAGAAAAAGATTCTGGTGTTTGCATAGGTAAGCCATAAATTAAATCCACATTCACTGAATCAAAATTCAGACGACGCGCAGCTTTCACCAATGAAAACACCTGTTCTGCAGGCTGAATTCGATGTACCGCTTTTTGCACTTCAGGGTCAAAATCTTGTACGCCAAAACTTAAGCGATTAAACCCAAGGTCTGCCAAATGCTTTAAACGCTTTTCATCAACTGTTCTCGGATCTACCTCGATCGAATACTCACCCCCTGATGCCAGCACGAAGCTACGACGCAGCATCGACATGAGTTCGCTTAGTTCCTCATCAGTAAAAAAAGTAGGCGTGCCACCACCCAAATGCAATTGCGTAATAGTCTGCCCAGCGCCTAAATAGGAAACATGTAAATCGATTTCATGGCTAAGATAACGTAGATATTCTGCACTGCGCTCATGATGTTTGGTGACAATCTTGTTGCACGCGCAGTAAAAGCAAAGTGATTCGCAAAATGGAATGTGTACATAGATTGACAAAGGCAACGCCATTCCACCTACCCGCCTCTGCTCTAAAGCTTGCTTATATTCAATCTCTGTAAACGCTTCCACAAAGCGGTCTGCAGTAGGATAAGACGTGTAGCGCGGACCAGATACATCATACTTCTGCAACATCGATGGCGTCACAGTTAGCGTCGTATCTCTTGAGCTTATATTATTTTGTACTGCTTTTTTGGTGAACATAATCTTACTCCTAACCTAGGATGGTACTTTGCCACCTCTTGAAGTAAATATCTTTGATGTAAATCAAACGATGACTCGCATACTTAGAGACAATGCAACATAATAATTTATGCAAAAACCAAAAAATGTCTGACATAATACCTATTAATGAAGGCGAGAAAACGGTATGCTTAAGCAGTGATGTTATTTCTTGGCAAAATATGAATTCTGAAACCTTTAAAGTGGCTTGCTCAAGCTGTAATCTGCGTGAAATTTGCTTGCCTGTTGGTTTAAATCCTGACGAAATAAATAAACTTGATGAAATGGTTGAAAAGCGCCGCAAAGTTAAACAGGGAGAATTACTATTTAGCAGTGGAGATGCATTTACATCGCTTTATGCCATACGCACAGGTTTTTTTAAAACCTGCATTTCAAGTGAAGATGGCCGTGAACAAGTAACCGGATTTCAAATGGCAGGTGAAATTATGGGTTTAGATGGTATTGTGACAGATCGCCACAACTGTAATGCGGTTGCGCTTGAAGACGCAGAGGTTTGCTTGATGCCGTTTGCCAGTATAGAAGACCTATCGCGCGAATTTCCAGTTTTACAGCGCCATGTGCATAAAATCATGAGTCGTGAGATTGTACGTGAAAATGGCGTGATGATGTTATTAGGCAATATGCGTGCCGAAGAACGAGTGGCGGCATTCCTGCTGAATTTAGTAAAACGCTTGCATGCCCGCGGCTACTCGCAAACTGAGCTCACATTGAGAATGACACGTGAGGAAATTGGCAGTTATCTAGGATTAAAACTCGAAACAGTAAGCCGTACTTTTTCAAAATTTAGTGAAGATGGCATTATCGAAGTCAAGCAACGCTATGTGCGCATTCTTGAACCAGATGCTCTGAAAAAAATTTTTAACTCTAAAACTTATTGATAGGCTTATTAAACAAATTCTGTTATTAATTCTCACTTTTTTGTAGGAAGTTGCGCTAAAACCACTTAACTCAAGCATCTTGAGTAATCACATGACATTAAAGACCCCTCTCACAGTAACTAATCACAACCGCGATGTGAGCGGATTACGTTATATTTACCCTGTTGTTTCTCGACGTGCGGGCGGCGTTTCAATCGGCATCAATCTCAACATTAATAATGCCTGCAACTGGCGTTGCATTTATTGCAGCGTGCCTAACCTTACTCGCGGCACCCCGCCAGCTATCGAACTTGATGTTTTAGAGCATGAACTACGTTCTTTCCTAACTGATGTGTTGCATGGTGATTTTATGCAGCGCCATGTCTCCGAAGAAGATAGACATCTTAAAGATGTTGCATTTTCAGGCAATGGTGAACCCACCAGTGCAAAAGAGTTTCCTCAGGTTGTAGTTTTGGTTGAAAAGATACTGTGTGAATTTAATTTGCTAGGGCCAAGCCAAGTCAATCCCATCAAAATCCGACTGATTACTAACGGTAGCATGATGGACAAACAATCGGTGCTCGATAGTGTTCGCCATCTTGCACAATGCAACGGAGAGGTCTGGTTCAAGCTTGATGCAGGCACCAAGGAAGGGATTGCGCGCGTCAATGATGTCAATCTTAATCCGCAAAGCCATATACAACGCCTTAAAAAATGTGCGGAAGTTTGCCCAACATTTATTCAAACCTGCATGTTCGCGCTGGATGGTAGACCACCACCAGAGAGTGAGATTTCAGCTTATCTGACGCTGATTGATCGAGTTAAAGAAGTTATTCAAGGTGTTCATATATATGGAATCGCGCGACCATCCATGCAAGCAGAGGCAAAAAGGCTTAGCCGCTTACCCTCAGAGTGGCTTGAAACAATGGCACAGCGCATACGCCAGCTTGGTATTACCGTGCTCGTTAACCCTTAATGTGTATCGGCCAAAAAGCCTGCTACAGCTCGCTTGAATGGCGTGATGCGGCTCCCTATGCGTAAAGCACTGGTACGCAGGAAACGTGCTGGCGGGCTGTCACTTGCATACAGCTTTGCGATAGCATGCGTGGCAACAAACAACGGACGAGTGTTCCTGCGATGCGTTCGCTCATAGCGCAGAAGCAAACTATTACCTGCAATATCTTTGCCAGACGCGAGTGCCGACTTAATTTCAGAAGATAAGGTTTTGATACCCTTTAAACCAAAATTAAAGCCATGCGCAGTCACTGGATGCATCCCGACCGCAGCATCACCCACCAGTGCAAATCTCTGCCCTACCAAGCGCTTTGCATATACTGTTACTAACGGGTAAGCGTGGCGTGTTGAAGCAAGGCGCATTTCGCCAAGCCTGTGTTTAAAACGCGCTGTAACTTCATGGTTAAAGTCGTCCTCGTGCATCTTCATCAAGTTATCGATATCCCTTGGTGGAAGTGTGATAACCACTGATGAGCGCATGCCATTCATCGGCAAAAGCGCTAATGTTTGTCCGTAGTCAAACCATTCCCACGCTGTATGTTCATGCGATATTGAGTGTTCCATTACGCAGACCATCATTGTCTTGCCAAAATCATGCATATCTGCGGCTATACTCATTGCACGGCGTGTTTCAGAATATCGGCTGTCTGCACCTATTAGTAATTTGGTCTGTATGATTTCATCATTTACTAACGTCACTTGAACGCTATCTGCACTGGCTTCAATGCTTTTAACCTGAGCATCTGCTTTAATTGTAATGGCTGAAGATGATTTCACCACATCGTACGCAGATTTACGAATAAGATGGTTTGATATTAGGTAGCCCAATTCACTTTGATGAGCTTCTCGATGGTTAATATTTAATGAAAAAAGGGATGATCCATTGAATACCCGTGCATCTCGCAAGGGCGAAATTGCTTGCGAATCTATACGTTCCCACATGCCCAATTCCTGCATTAGTTTTGCAGAGTGATGTGTAAGAGCAATTTCCCGACCATCGAAAGCGGGAGTAGATAAGGCAGATTCAGTTTGACGTTCAAGTATGACAATCTTGAGGCCTGTTTCAGCAAGAGATCTTGCAAAACATAAACCAGCGGGCCCAGCTCCAATAATTACAATATCGGCTATTATCGGCATGGCTTAGGGCATTACAGGTCTAATTCCGGTCACCGCATGGTTACGAGCCTGGAGCGCAGGCACCATAGCACCGCTCTTTCCATTAAGCGTTTTATTTATTTCCATGCCTTTGCGATAATAATCATCAATAACTGCATCAGGCCTAGTTATGGCGATATATAAGGTAATGAAAGAAGCAATAACGACAAGAAAAGGCCCAGAAATAATAAACCAAACATATCCATATTTCCACCAAGGTTTTGTATCTTTCGTATTCATTATGTGATCCTCAATTAAATTATAAGCAACTGACAGGCTATTATTGTCTTGGTACAAGAAACACCGAGTTTTCTATTACTGTTTCTTTTGTTTCCATCGATTGTATCTCAAACTGTATTTTATGCGAGCCCGCTTCAACGGTACCATCAGGAATTTTTAAATCTACTATCAGCCAACGTGACTCTGCAGGTTTAACCATAACCGATTTATTAAAAATCGCATCCTTTTCTTCATCTCTATCTTCAGCTTCAATTTCTAAGCCCTTAAGGCCTGCCGCACCCAGTTTGTAATGCTGGGTGGTTTCTGTTCCATTCATAATTTGCAGACGGTAGACATTTTCCAATTTCCCATCATCGGTCAGCCTTGCCATTACGCCGCGGTCGCGAACTACATCCACCCTGAAAGGTGTTCTAAACCACAAGCTTGCCAGCAACCCCACAACTAACAATCCAAGAATGGCGGCATAGATTAGGACACGCGGCCGCATAATACGTTGCAGCATTTGCTTGTGTGTCCAATTGTTGTTAATCGCATTTTGCGTGGAGTATTTGACTAATCCACGTTCATAGCCCATTTTATCCATTACGGTGTCACATACATCAGCGCAAGCACCGCAACCTATACACTCATATTGCAATCCTTTGCGAATATCAATACCTGTCGGACAAACTTGAACACACAGATTACAGTCAATACAAGAGCCCAATTCCTTTGAGTTCACCTCAACCTTGCGTGATCGGCCTCCACGGGGCTCACCACGTGCTTCGTCATACGTCACGATTAAAGTATCATCATCAAACATTGCGCTTTGAAAGCGTGCGTATGGGCACATATATTTGCAAACCTGTTCGCGCATAAATCCGGCATTGCCATAGGTAGCAAATCCGTAAAAACATATCCAGAAGGTCTCCCATGGACCTAGGCTAAGACTCAATACTGATTGGCTTAGCTCGCGAATAGGCGTGAAATAACCGACAAAGGTAAAACCTGTCCACAATGCGAAAATAATCCAGACAAACTGCTTGCTGGCATTTCTGAACAATTTATTACCTGACATGGCTGCGCTATCCAATTTCATGCGGGCAGCCCGGTCACCTTCAATTTTTCTTTCTATCCAAAGAAAAATTTCCGTATATACGGTTTGTGGACAAGCATAACCACACCATAAACGTCCAGCGATTGCTGTAAACAGGAATAGAGACAGTGCTGAAATGATGAGAATGGCGGTTAGATAAATCAGGTCTTGTGGATACAAGACCAGATTAAAGATATAAAAGCGTTTAGCTTCTAGATCAAACAACAAAGCCTGACGGTGACCCCATTGTACCCAAGGCATACCGTAGAAAAAAACCTGGGTCAACCATATGATGACCCAGCGCCATTTTGTAAAAAAACCAGAAACACTACGTGGATAAACCTTGTCTTGCGCTTTGTACAACGAAATAACGACATCTTGAGTCAATGTCGCTTTTTTCGCCACCTTAGCGGCTGGTGCTTCGTTCATCCATCCAACTTTCTTGAACCTAATTTTTACTTAAATTTTATTACCAAAGCTACAATCAAAAAACAGACTTATTTATTTGATAAGCCCCATACATATGCAGCTAACACCTTCAATTGCGCAGGAGTGAACTTATCTTTCCATGCAGGCATCTGGAGGGTTTTTCCTTCATTAATTTGTTTAATGATAGCAGCCTCACCCGCGCCAATTAACCATATATTGTCTGTTAAGTTGGCAGAACCAATATCTTGGTTGCCTTTGCCATCTGGTCCATGACAAGCGGCACAAACAGTAAACTTTTCTTTACCTAAACCAGCTCTGGCAGCGTCATGTGAACTACCAGATAGACCCAGTACATAATTAGCTACATTTTTTACGTCTTCTTGTGTACCTATAGCTGCTCCCATTGGTGGCATTACACCGATACGACCATTGGTAATAGTTTCCAGAATTTTCTCTGGGCTGCCACCATATAACCAGTCGTGATCCGTCAAGTTAGGAAAACCACGGCTGCCACGCGCATCTGAGCCATGACATTGTGAGCAATTGTTCATAAACAAGCGCTCACCAATCGCCCTAGCCTCTTTGTCAGAAGCCAAGTCCTCTGTCTTCATAGCAATAAATCTAGCGTAAAGTGGTTCCAAGGCTTTATTGGCAGTCGCTACCTCTTGATCATACTGACTCACTTCACTCCAGCCCAGCTTGCCTGCGTAACTCCCTAAACCAGGATAAGCTGCAAGATAGAAAAGGGCAAAAATTATGGTAAGAACAAACATCCATACCCACCAGCGTGGTAGAGGATTATTCATCTCACGCAGAGTCTCGTCCCATACATGACCACTCGTGTTATCACCCCCAGAAATTGTTACTTTTGTTTTTCCAGTAAGCCACAACAATAAAGCGCATCCTAAAATACCGCCCAAACTGATGACCGTGATAAAAATTGGCCAAAAACTACTCGTAAAGTCACTCATTTTATTTTCCTTTAGTCTTCTTAACTTTGGTCATCTTCAAAGGGTAGATTTGCCGCCTCTTTAAAGTCTTGCGTATTACGATTACGCCAAACCCACACTATTATGCCCACAAACATAACAAAACTGGCAACAGTAGCCACTATGCGAAGGGTAATAATATCCATTTTTCTACTCCTCTTTAGTTACTATGGTTTTGATTACTTCAAGTGGATACCTAATACTTGCAGATAAGCAATAACCGCATCGGCCTCATTTTTACCTTTTACCTGATCTACTGCCCCTGCAATATCAGCATCAGTATATGGCACACCGACTGTACGGAGCGCGCGCATATGGGCTGGCATAACTTCGGCATCGACAAGTGTCTTTTCTAGCCATGGGTAAGCAGGCATAATAGATTCTGGCACAAGATCACGCGGATTAGTTAAGTGAATACGGTGCCAATCATCACTGTATCGGCCTCCAACGCGTGCTAAATCAGGGCCTATGCGTTTGCTACCCCATAAAAATGGATGGTCATATACCGATTCACCAGCAACGGAGTAGTGACCGTAACGAAGAGTCTCGGCGCGGAACGGACGTATCATTTGTGAATGGCAATTGAAACACCCCTCACGCTGATAAATATCTCGTCCTGCTAACTGCAAGGCTGTGTATGGTTGCAAGCCTGTTATTGGTTCGGTAGTCGATTTTTGGAAGAATAACGGCACTATCTCTACCAACCCGCCAAAAGCTACAGTGAGTAAAATTAGCGCTATCATTAGAAAGTTATTGGTCTCAATTTTTTCGTGGCTGAAACCACTTTTTGTATCATGATTTGACATAATTTTTTCCTTAAGCGTGAGCAGCAACAGATGGAATCGTTACAACGGCAGCTTTACCGCTGGCGGCTGTTTTAAGAACATTCCACAACATAATAATCATGCCGCTTAGGTAAAGTAGTCCACCTAAAGTACGTACGATGTAGTAAGGATGTTTTGCTTTTACGCTTTCTACAAAGGTGTAGGTAAGTGTGCCGTCAGCATTAATTGCACGCCACATCAAACCTTCCATCACGCCAGAAATCCACAGTGAAGAGATGTAAAGCACGATACCAATTGTTGCTAACCAGAAATGCAATTCAATAGCCTTGACGCTATGCATTTGTTTTTGTCCGAATAAACGTGGCACCATGAAATATAGTGCGCCCATGGAGACTAATCCAACCCAACCCAAAGCACCAGAATGCACATGACCAACTGTCCAATCCGTATAGTGTGAAAGTGAGTTTACAGTTTTAATCGCCATCATCGGGCCTTCGAATGTACTCATGCCATAAAAAGATAATGAAACAATCATGAAACGCAAGATTGGATCTGTACGCAATTTATGCCATGCACCTGACAAAGTCATCATACCGTTGATCATACCACCCCAGCTAGGAGCCAATAGAATCAACGAGAACACCATACCTAAAGACTGTGTCCAGTCAGGTAATGCAGTGTAATGCAGGTGATGAGGGCCTGCCCACATATAAGTAAAAATCAGCGCCCAGAAATGCACGATAGATAAGCTATAGGAATACACAGGACGTTCAGCTTGCTTAGGCACAAAATAATACATGATGCCTAAAAAACCCGCTGTTAAGAAAAACCCAACCGCATTGTGACCATACCACCATTGCACCATGGCATCCTGCACGCCAGCATAGGCAGAGTAGGATTTCATGAAGCCAGCAGGTACTGCCGCACTGTTTACAATATGCAACAAGGCAACTGTAAGGATAAACGCACCAAAGAACCAGTTGGCGACATAGATATGCTTAACCTTACGCTTAGATATGGTTCCAAAGAATACAATCGCATAAGACACCCAAACAACAGCGATCAAGATATCAATAGGCCATTCCAGTTCAGCGTACTCTTTGCTTTGAGTGTAGCCCAAAGGCAGGGAAATAGCCGCTGCGATAATTACAAGCTGCCAACCCCAAAAGGTAAAGGAAGCCAGCTTTGGCATAAACAGCCTGGTCTGGCAGGTGCGTTGCACTACATAATATGAAGTTGCAAATAACGTACAGCCCCCGAATGCAAAAATAACGGCATTGGTATGCAGTGGGCGCAGACGACCAAAGCTAGTCCACGGTAAGCCGAGATTGAGCTCTGGCCAGACAAGTTGTGCAGCAATAATCACGCCTACCAACATGCCCACCACGCCCCATACACAGGCCATGATTGAAAATTGCCGTATAACGGTATCGCTATACGTGGTTGATTGTTTACTTAAGTCTTGCATTTAATTCTCCCTTTTTTGTGCATTTCACTTTTTTGTGAGTTTCACATGTGGCATTTTGCCGCAGCACATCCAAAACTCATTTGATACAAATCAATCTTCGTGCAGAATTCGTTCGCCTTCTGCTTCGATATCCTCAAACTGTCCAGAATTTATGGCCCACCAAAGCCCCCCTAATATCACCAATACAAGGATAACTGATAAAGGGATAAGTAAAAATAGTATGTCCATTATATTCCTTCCGAAACTGGTAAAGCAATTTTAGATAAACGTGCTGCATTAAGAATCACCAGTAAAGAACTCAACGCCATCCCCAAACCTGCGAGCCATGCAGGTAGCATGCCAGCCACAGCCAGTGGCACACAAATAGCATTATAGGCTGCCGCCCAGATTAAATTCTGCTTAACAATACGCATGGTACGCTTAGCCTGCGAAATCAACAACGTCACCATCGCCAACTGCCCACCCAAAATGACAAAATCGGATTGTGCTTGAGCTAATGGAACCGCCTGCCCCATAGCGATTGAGACATTTGCGCTTGCCAATATCGGTCCGTCATTTAGACCATCACCCACCATGGCTACTTTACGCCCTTTTTGTTGTAAGAATTGAAGATGTGCAAGCTTATCTTGTGGCGTGCAGCCGCCTTTAGCCTGATCTATTCCTACTATTTTTGCAATCCGATCTACAGATTGCATCTTATCACCTGATAATACTTCAACCTGGATGCCACTATCTTGGAGTGCATGAATCGCTGAAATTGCATCTGGTCTGATCGCCTCGACAATATCAAAACTAGCCAGCAAACCTTGTTCTGAAAAAAGATGCACCTTAGAAGTCTCATCTAAAACATTTTGAGAGTTTCTATCTTTCAAACCACAAAACTGTGCCGAGCCTAGTTTTAATTTGCCATAAACGGAATCCGCAGTCAGACCAAAGCCTGAAACCTCTTTTACATTGGTGATTTGAGCGGCAACTCCTGCTGTTGCTGTCTGATTATTGTTAGCTACAACCAAGGCGCGTGAAACCGGATGCAAGGAATATTGAGCAATAGTCGCGGCTAGCTGTAACGCTTCCGACTCGTTCAAGCTTGTATTGGTTAATATCTGCCCCACAATCATACAGTCTTGCGTCAAAGTACCAGTTTTATCAAACACAACGGTATCTATAGAAGTAAGCGCCTCAAGCGCCTGCATCTTACGTACTAAAACACCACTACGAGCCAATGCACCTGATACTGTCAGCATAGCAGCGGGAGTCGCTAAAGATAATGCACATGGGCAAGTAACAATAAGCACAGCGACAGCTGCCATCAAGGCTCGGCTATGATCGGTATGCCACAAAAAAACGGCTGACGCTGCTGCTGCCACCAGTACAGCTAACAAAAATGGGCGCGCAATTCGGTCGGCCAGTAGCGCAAGACGTGGCTTCTCGACAGAAACACGTTCCATCAACGCGACAATTTGGGCGTATCGAGTGGATTGTCCAATTTTATCAATACGCACTTGTACTACTGATGATAAGTTATGACTACCAGCAATGACTTCTGCACCCACTTGTTTAGTGACAGAACGAGATTCACCCGTCAGCAAAGCTTCATCTGCGCTAGTATCCCCTAGAACAATTGTGCCATCTGCTGGGAAAGATTCGCCAGGTAGTATGCGTACCACATCACCCACATTAAGCCTGCGTACAGCTATACGCTCAAAACTTCCGTCATCCTTAATGCGTTCAACGCTACTCGGTAAACGGCGCATTAGTATGTCTAATGCGCCAGCAGTACGGTCACGCATACGTAGCTCTATCCAACGACCTATTAACAGAAAAAATACAAACATACTAAGCGAATCAAAATAAACTTCATGCCCCCACCAACCGGAGGGTTCGAATGTAGCCGCCGTGCTGACAACAAATGTAATCAAAATACCAAGAGCTACTGGCATATCCATACTTATCTGATGCAGCTTAAGATCGTTGTATGCATTGCTAAAAAATGGACCTGAAGAGAAAATCAACACCGGTAATGTGAGTATCCACGACGCCCAATGCATTAAGTTCTTTGCATCAGAAGTCATATCGCCAGGACCTGCCACATAGGTAGGCATTGCATACATCATCACCTGCATCATGCAGAATCCGGCGACTAATAGTCGCCAAAGCATTAATCGTTGATTTTTACGACGGTCGTCTTGGCTAAATGTTTCAGTTGCTGGTAAAGCGCGAAAGCCTGCCTTACTAACTGCGCGCATCCAATCAGAAGGTTTTACAGTGGCAGCATTCCAAACCAAACGAGCCCGTCCGCTTGTAGCATTTACATCAGCGCTTATAACTCCTGGAACAGACTTCAACGCTTTTTCGACGTTTATTGCACAAGCGGCACAATGCATCCCCTCGATCGCTAAATGAGATTCCCATTCCTGGGTTTTATTATCTTTGGGCTGACTAAAATTTGACCACTCAGATTGTTCATCTAGCGCAATCCAAAAACTTTCATCCGTTGAATGAGCAGGAGATTGGATTAATGAAACTGTTGGGGTCGATGCCATCATAAATATTTTGTTTTACTACTAAATATCATGTCTAAAAATATACGCCACTTACCCTAGCATGCAAAGCAGTTAATTACGTTGACACACATCAAAAGCTCTAGTGTTGGCTGCAACATTTATGTAAAACAAAAAAGTGAATGTAAAATTAACATAACTTAATGCATTATCATTATTACTCCCTACTATTTTACGTTAGATAACAATCTTGGGTATTACTATCTAGTTTTACCCAATTTATGCTGTTAATAAACCTGCCCAGCTTACATAATATAAAAACAGAATTTCGTTTTGATAGCTGTTGTGATAATCTGTCCGCATGATTTTTTAAAATTGTCGGGATTGTGCCCGATTTAGCTTCCTACGCCTTAAAATAAATATGAAAATAGATCTTATGCGCAAAGTCGACTACTTTGCTGGTATCCCATTATGTTTCTTGGCAACGTTATTTGTGAGACTTGTAAGTCTATTTGCAACACAAAAATCGCGTTCTCTACAAAAAGTTTTATTTGTCGAACTATCTGAAATGGGTAGCGCCATTTTGGTGGACCCTGCTATGCGGAAAATACAAAAACTTGCTGATGCAGAGTTGTTTTTTGTGATTTTTAAAAGCAATGCAGCAAGCTTGCGCTTGTTGAATACCGTGCCACTTAATAATGTCTTTACTATCCGCGAAGATAGCCTTATCAATCTTGCCATTGATACGTTGCGTTATCTAATATGGACCCGCAAAAACAAGATCGATACCGTCATAGATTTGGAGCTATTTTCACGCTATAGCGCCCTATTGACGGGGCTATCAGGCGCGATTAATCGTATTGGTTTTCATGCGTTCTATAACGAGGGCTTATATCGAGGCGCTATGCTAACGCACCGCGTTGCTTACAACCCAACCCTGCATATTGCAAAAAACTTTATTGCATTAGTCAATGCTGCTTTGGCAAGCAAAGTAGAGTTGCCTTATTCTAAGACTTTAATCGATGACAGCGAAATAAAACTGGCCACCGCAAAAGTCGAAAATAGCGTCATCTCAGTTATGCGCGATCGTATTAGCAAAGCATTTCCACAATACGATGAAAAACGTCACCGCGTTGTGTTAATCAATCCCAATGCAAGCGATTTGTTACCGCAACGACGGTGGATGCCCGAAAATTTCATTGCTGTAATGCGTGATTTATTGGCGAATAACGAAGAATTGTTAGTTTTGATAACGGGCGCGCCAGCGGAGCGTGAACAGGCACAAAAGCTGAAAGTACAAGTGCAGCACGACCGTTGTGTTAATTTTGCTGGCAAGCAAACACTGGAAGAGTTGCCAGCACTTTACAAAATCGCAGAATTGATGCTAACCAATGACTCGGGCCCAGGACATTTTTCATCTGTTACTGATCTACGCACTTTTGTGTTATTCGGCCCAGAAACACCGTTATTATATGGATCCTTAGGTAATAGCACACCCATTTACGCTGGATTAGCTTGCTCACCATGTGTAAGTGCCGCTAACCATCGCAAAACGCCTTGTAGCGACAATGTTTGTCTGCAAGTCATAAAACCTGAATCCGTGCTGATTCAGTTGCGTGAGGCTTTAGCGAAAAAGCAATCTTCACACAAATCAAGCTCTAAAACTTGATTCAGATAAAAATGCAACTGTTTAAAACGAATATCACCTCGCTTATCAGTAAGCCATATTTATTAATGCTTGGTTTACTCACTACATGTGTAGATGTGACTACATTCAATTTTCTGTCACATCAAGCACATTCATTAGCGTTTACACATATCGCAAGCTTTTTAACTGCTGCTAGCCTTGGCTATGTTGTATTAACTACCTGTTTCAAGCCAAATAGGCCGCTAAGCTATGTGTTGATTGCTTCACTGACGGTGCTGTTGCGTGGTGGGTTATTAGCGTCATTGATGCAAATATCCAGTATGCCCTCATGGGCCGCTATCGTTATTTGCGCCGCGTTTTCTTCTGGCATGATTTATCTCGCTTATGTCTACACATGCCATGCAGACAATTTAACCACCGAAATTAAATGCAATTACTTTTGCGTGGGTGCAGTGGTTTACATCATTTTGCTGAAACTTTTTTACCTGGGTGTGCCCGAACTTATTTTTGAAGAGGCATACTATTGGAATTATGCCCAGCACTTAGATATCGGCTATTTAGACCATCCCTTAATGATTGCCTGGATTATTAAGTTATTTACCAGTTTGTTAGGTACAAACGAATTTGCGGTGAGATTCGGAGCTTTTTTATGTTGGTTTATAACCGCTTTTTATATTTATAAACTTACACGTGAAATTTTAAACATATCAAGTGCCTATTGGGCATTGCTGCTTGTTGCTGTGCTGCCAGCCTACTTTTCTTTTGGCTGGTTCATGAGTCCAGATGCGCCTTTAACAGCCTGTTGGGCAGCCGTCATTTACTACTTTCACAAAGTTATTGTCGAAAACAACAAAAAAGCTTGGCTGGGCGTAGGCATCTCGCTCGGCTTGGGCATGATTTCAAAATACACCATTGCGCTTTTGGGGGGTGCAATTGTGCTGTTTTTGCTGATTGATAGGCCATCTAGAAAATGGCTTACGAGACCACAACCTTATATTGCGTTACTTGTAGCTTGCATTTTATTTTCACCAGTCATCATTTGGAACATAGAACATGAATGGGCATCATTTGCTTTTCAAAGTGAAGGCCGCGTTGCCAGCGGGCATCATTTCTCGTTACCACGCTTTATCAGTAACGTATTCATTTTCATCACGCCAATTGGAGTGATGTCTTTTATTGCCGTAGTTAAGTACAAAAATATAATTTTGGCTAGACTGCAATCCAATATTAGTGTGGTCTCCACCCTATCTCGCAGTTATTTTTTATTGGCCTGGCTAACCTTTTTTCCAGTGTTCGTATTCGCCTCACTTAGCATATTTAGAACCAGCAAACTCAACTGGACAGGACCCTGCTGGCTGGCTTTGATTCCATTTTTAGCTTTGCTGATCACACAAAAAACTGAAGCAAACGCGCCCAGACTGCTTGCTTGGAGTCAGCGCGCATGGCCAACCACCGTGGTAACACTTATGCTAACTTACGGCGCAGGACTGCATTATCTGAGCTTAGGTTTGCCATTGACCAAATACCCGCAAAATGTGCACCTCATAGGCTGGCGTGACTTTGGCAGAGACATTGAAATGCTGATGACTCAATTTGAACATGAAACTGGCGAAAAAATACTGATAGTCGCCATGGATAGAAATAAAATTGCCAGTGGACTAGCATTTTACCGCGCTAAATATATAGAAAAATCGAATATCAAAGCCGACCATAAACCAGCGTTTGAAACCGCAAGCGAGAGCTTATTTGGCGGCGCAAGCCTTATGTACGAGTTTTGGTTCCCAGCAAATGAACAAAACGGCAAAACCATGCTATTAGTGAGTGAAAAAATGGATGACCTAAATAGCGAACGCGTGCTTTCACGTACAAAACCAATCGATGGCATAAAAATGCTTGTAACACAGAAAAACGGTATGCAAACTGGCACTTATTATTATCGACTAGTCGAAAATTATCAAGGCAAATCAACACTGAAAAATCAAGCGGAAGATTCAAGCAATGATTAAGGGTTTGAGATTAAATACCATGCCATCTCTTTATGTTACATTAAAATTATGACCACAACGTATATCAACAAACTAATCAAATTGATGCTTCGCGCAATAATTACTATGGTAATACTTGCACTTATCTTACGCTCAATTGATATGCAGCAAGCATGGAAAGTATTGAAACAGGCACGGTTAGATTTTCTAGCTGTGGCCCTACTAATGCAGTTTGGCAGCACCGCTGTATCAGCTTATCGTTGGCAGATTATTATGCGCAATTTAAATTTCGGGCAAAATTTTTCATTTTATAGCCGTAGTTATTTTAAAGGCATGTTTTTTAATCAAGGTCTGCCAACAAGCATTGGCGGCGATGCGGTAAGAGTATTGGATATAGCCAGTCTAGGATTTCGCAAACGGGATGCGCTATATGGCGTGATGGTAGATCGAATTGTGGGACTAGGCGCTTTAATGTCATTAACGCTTATTGCCTACTTATATAGCCCGAATTTATTACCTGCGCAGGTATATCACCCGATTTTTCTGTTAATTGCCGCTAGTTCGGTAGGTTTTGTAGGGATATTTTTCTTTAGCCACTTGAAGTGGCTAAACCGTTATCCTAAATTAGCTATTTTGAGCATCATTTCTACTCGCTTGCGACAGGCATTTTCTTCGCACCGACTCCATCTGATTATTACATCACTTATCATACCTTTACTCGCCATGCTGGGATTTCTTGCAACTGGATGGGCCTTAGGCTTACGATATGGCCTAATGACCTATTTCGCTATCGTGCCACCTGCGCTTGTCTTGACCATTATTCCCATCTCTATCGCTGGCTGGGGCGTACGCGAAGGGACGCTGGTAGGTTTGTTTTCATTAATTGGCGCTAATAAAACAGCCGTGCTGATGATGTCGCTGCTATATGGGCTAACACTTATTGTTGTCAGTCTGCCTGGGCTCGTTAGTTATATAAAAGGTCGCCAGCAAAAAGCAAACGCCTCTTTGCTGGTTTAAAATATTCAAATCATGAACCAAATCAAAACAACATCAATGAATCACATAGACTTATTTCCAGCACGCTGGCACATTCGCAACCTTATCATTTGCAACCTTCTAGGCGTAATATTGCTTGTCAGTTGGCTATGGCAACCTACTCGGCAATGGTGGGATGCGTTTGATTTGCAGCTATTTCATTTTCTCAATGCACCATTATCATCAAGTACCATCTGGGCGAAAGTTTGGGCGATTGGCAATATGCGGCCTGTAGATATCGCTGTTGGGCTGATTATGCTAGTTACTATTATTAAGAGCAACTGGATATTTGACGGGGCTCATGTACGACGCGCGTTTTATGCTTTTTTTGCATTGCTACTATTATTATTGTTCATCCGCATCGCATTATTTGATGAAGTGCTTAAATTAATGCATTGGCAACGTTCAAGTCCGTCGCTCACTGTTGAAGGTGCAGTGCGCTTAACTAAACTATTCCCTGGATGGGAAGCAAAATGGTACCTAAAGGATAGTTCAAAGCAATGTTTTCCCGGTGACCATGCCTCTGTTCTACTAATCTGGACGGCAATGCTCGCTTTTTTTGCACGTGGCCGACAGATGTTCTTAGTGTGGTTAGTCACATTTTTATATTTATTGCCTAGACTGGCTGCTGGAGCACATTGGGCATCTGATGACTTAGTGGGTGGTTTGTTTTTAAGCTTAATCGCATTTGGGTGGGGCTTTTACACGCCCTACATGGCTAAGGTTCAAGATTTGTTTGAACGTATAACTGCGCCCATGATGAGATGTTTGGCTAAGCTACCCTACTTACGGAATATCAGCTTTATCTCGGGACAATAAAAGCTCAAACTTTTGGTCTATGCTCCGGGTAGGCTTGAAGATAGAGCGCTAAATCTCCGTCTAAAGTATCCCAATTAATGGTTTTTGCCACTTTTGCATAAATCCAATGAATAATTGGATTTTGATGCGCGCAATAGTTGGTGAGCGGCACTAATGAATGCCCTAGCTCAATTTTAGGTGAATATACGGTTTGCCCGCTTTGTATTGAGGTTGCACCTTGGGTGATAGACCAATCTACTACAGCATCCCATAATTTAAAATACAAAAACCACTCCCTTGGTTTTTGATAATCAATACCAATAAATTTATTTATAACATGTTTCCCTAATGCAAAGCATAACATAAAGGCCACCATATCATTATTACTGCGTTCTCTCAAAATAACGAAATAAGTGTACTTATTCTCCGCAAGTAAATCAAAAAACTTGCGATTTAGCTGCTCGAATTTTATATTGCCTTTTTCATAGGTTTGCCAAAATAAGTTAAAAATTTCATCCATAGTGATGATATCCGGTCGATGTATTATTTCAACATCAACAGGGGCATCTATTACTCGTTTTAGCTTTTTGTTTAACTTGTTACGGCGCGATGCTTTTAGTGACGCCAAATAGGCTTCTTTACTAGAGTTTGGCAATTGAGCTACAGTACCTGGATAACTCACTAGAGGAAACAAATCTGCACTTAATGCAGAGAAATCTTCTGCATATTCTTGTGGAAAATCTTTCCATACCCGCATGTGGGCTTTGAGTATTTTGGCTTATAAGATCATCGCCTTATCCACGCTTCGAAGCACTTCTATCCGATTCAAGCCAGCAAGCATACCGACACGGCCTTCATCACTACATGGTGATCCGATAAATATTGTGCGTTGATATAATACAGATGGGAAGATATATCCCACAATATTAGCCAAAGGCAGCAAGACAGGGTGAAGCACTAAGCGCATCGGTACATTCATCTGGAAAGCAGGCGCAATTGCGATTGCTTGAGACGAATTACTTACCACCGCATAAAAAAATGTGAATTGATCCTGTAAGCCACTAAGCTCTAGCGCCTTATACCACCAGAGGCCTTCATAAGGAAACGGAAAGCATTTATCCCACAGTTCTTGTGAGATTTCAGACACTGAATTAACCCATTTCACTTCATATTGCATATCTTACTAAATATAACCAACCAGCTATGTTGACTGCTTAGATTCGCTTAAACTTAAAAATAAGATTCCTAACACGATACACAAAACACCCACTACTTGCATAAGGCCAAGATGCTCGCCGAAATAAATAACAGAAATTGCTAGTACTGGAATTAACTCCATATGCGATGCTGCGAAAGCGGGACCAATGGGCGCATGTTTTAACAAAGTCATCCATACCCCAAAGGCACCAAGATAGCCAGCAATGGCACCATAAAGCCAAGGGTTATGCAGTATTGTAAGTAACCATTCTGATTTCATCACAAACTCGCCAGCGTGTTTAGAAGCAAGTTTGAAAGAGACCTGAGTAAGCGTATCAAACACAATCAGCATACCAAAACCTATTGCATAAAAATCGCGCATTCTCATGCGAAACTCCCTACCAATAACACGCCTGCCGTAATCAAAGTAATTCCAATAATTCGCAAAGGGTCAAAGAGTTCGTGGAAAATGATTCTGCCAGCAATCATAATAGATACGGTATTAAATGCGCTTAATAATACCCCTGTAGAAAGCGGTAAGATAGACAATAGTGCTAGCCATAAGACGAATTCTATACAGAAACATGCAATACCGAACCACAGAGGAACTGAAGAGAGCATGCTTTTCCAACGCTGCCATTCGCTATCGTGTATACCAATTGCGGCATGCTTAAGCGCCATATGCCCAGTCGTATCTACGACAATATTCAACAACCAAATAAAAATGGCCAGATTTGACAAGTAAGTTACTCAGATTGAAAGTTGATATGTGTTAATTTTGATACGTACAACCAAAGTCTAACAAAGTTACACTAACGCTTTGTTGTTAATCGTGTTTTTTTAAAATTAACGAAGCGCCAGTACCACCAAAAGCAAAAGAATTCGACATTGCATATTCAAGATTGGGCAACGTTTTTGCGACATTTGGCACATAATCCAAATCACAATCTGGATCAGGATTAGTCAGATTAATTGTTGGTGGCAAGATATTGTTCTGCATCGCCAGGATGGTAATCAAGGCCTCAAGTGCACCTGCTGCGCCCATTAGATGACCATGCATTGATTTTGTTGAGCTTACGCTCAGTTTGTATGCATGATCCCCAAACGCTTGTTTAATCGCCGCCGTTTCAGTCGCATCATTTAACTTAGTTGCCGTGCCATGTGCATTAATGTATTGAATGGCATTTGCAGCCAGCCCTGCATCTGCAAGCGCAGCTAGTATCGTAGTTGCCTGCCCGTTTACAGTCGGTTGTGTAATATGGTTGCTATCATTTGCAGAGCCATAACCAATTATTTCAGCATGTATAATGGCTCCGCGCGCAGTGGCATGCTCAAAGCTTTCCAGCACTAGCATAGCCGCTCCCTCGCCTAACACCAAGCCTGTACGGTCTGCTGAAAAAGGCTTAGAAGATCGGCCAGGATCTTCTATATCTTCTTCCGCCAAAGTACGCAGTGCTTCCCAAGCTTTAATTGTGCCAAAAGTCAACAGTGACTCGGCTCCACCTGCCAGCATAGCATCGGCATATCCGTGACGAATCAATCTAGAAGCCTCCCCAACCGCCACTGCAGAAGAAGAACAAGCTGTGCAAAAAGTTAGATTCGGCCCCGTGATTTGATGCTCTAGGGCAATGGCAGAGGCAGCGGCATTATTCATACTCATCAATACAGTAAACGGCTTTAACCTATTTAGGCCTTCTTTATAAAGCCTGACGTAACCCTCTTCAATCGAATTCGCTCCACCCATTCCCGTGCCTAAATAAATACCCATGCGCGATTTGAGAGTATCACTCATTTCTAAATTAGCATTTTTAATAGCTCCAATGCTCGTCTGCAGTGCCATTTGGCTGGTGCGGTCGAGCATTGAAAATTTATGTTTGCTAAAATAATCTTCAGGATTAAAATTTGCTTGAGCAGCAATTTTGCAGTCTAACTTGTCTACAAAAGCAGTATCTAGGCGCTTGATTCCAGAAACACCATTAAATACGTTTTGCGTTAATTCAGTAAGAGTATTCCCAAGCGGCGAAACCGCACTTAGGCCGGTAACAACGACCCGATTTTGATGTAACGGTTTTGTCATTATTTTTTTTGTTCAACAATCAGTCGCTGTACTAAAACACTTACGTCTTGAAGCGTACTTATAGCTACCTGGTCATTGGGTACTTTTATATGAAAATGATCTTCTGCATTAAAAATTAAATCAAAAACATCAAGCGAATCCAGTCCGAGTGCTTCGAGATTACTGTCTGGCTTAATGGTTGCCACATCAATCTCCAATTTGTCAGCAATCATTTTGGCTAATACTTGTGAGACCTCTGCTACGGTTGGTGTCGTCATTAATTAGAATCCTTTATTTCTCTTTAAATACTATGCAATACCCCGTTACGCGGCATTATTTTTTGTATTTGATCATTGCAAAATTGTGCTGCACGTTTAGCGACATCATCTTTGCGCTTGTCTAATGTTAGCACGTGGTAGGTGTCGTCAACAAAAAAGGTTTCTACAGATTGAGATGCGATATTTGCCTGAGTGTAATACGCATTCTTTAAACTAGCCATGTCATCTTCAGTTGAATGCACGATTAAAGTAGGTGAAATCACATTTTTGAGTGACTTTTTAGCCGCTTTTATCAAACGCGTACTTTCTAGAATCACCGTGGCGGGCGTCTTAAAATAACCGATCTTGTCGGCAGTTTGACTATCACGATTTTCTAATATAGCATGCACCAGTGCTCTAGTTCGCTCATCTTTAATACCATAAGGAGCGGTTTCTTCCCATTGCATAAAGTATTTAAGCGGAGTATGAAGCACGATAGGCAAGAATACTTTCTGTTTAAATTTAGGCACATTCCAGCCATCATAAAAAAAAGTAGTTGAAAGCAAAATAACACCGGCAACTTGGTCTTTTTTATTAGCGGCAACCAACAGTGCGATTAAAGCGCCCATTGACAGCCCTGCAATAAACACATGTTCGCATTCCTCTTTCAATGCATCAAACGCCACTTCAATCGAGTGATACCAATCCTGCCATTTAGTAGCAGTCAACGCTTCAATGCTTTCGCAGTGACCTGCCAGCTCTGGACAGGCCACAGTGAAGCCTTTGCGTGAAATCACCTTCCCAAATTGCTTCATTTCAGTAGGCGTGCCAGTCAAACCGTGGACTAGTAGTACACCCGATGATCCTTTACGCTCAATAAAACCCACTTCACCTAGAAGGGCGTCAATAGCGCGCGGAGCAGGCTCTGCTTGTTGCTGTATCACTTGTTCCAAATCATTCATTTTCATTAAAAATTAAACTCCACTGTCGAAAGCAAAACATTGATAATCACTTCACATAAAACCGAGAGCATGTGCAATTTTAACATTTGCCATGCTGTTGATGGTATCCGCACGCACGCCGGATTGTAATCGCCTGGCACTGGAAGAGCGGTCTAAAAACGAATCAACCCACTTAAATATTGATTTAAATACCGGAGGTGAATAATCCCCCACTGTGTCTGCACCAATGATAGTATGCTGTTCATTGATTGCTTCTATGCAAGTTGTCACAGTTTCTAACGGCAGTGTACCCTGCTCCCAATTTGTGATCGCATCTTCACGGCGTAAACAATCTTTATCAACACTTACATATACATTAGTGGTGATAATTGCATCGAGAATTTCTTGTACACCAGCTTTTAAGCTTTGCTTTAATTGTGACTGTATTTGCTGCGTTTTTCCCATACTTACAGCAATTTCCACTCCAGAATAAGGTAGCAAAATAATTTTTTTGCCAAGATAACTTTCCGCATCGCTATCATTAAATTTTTTGGCGCATAAATCACCATTCTCAAGTCCAACAATTACAATGCGCTCTATATTTGGCAATCTGGAGGCCGTACAAATCCATGTGTTAGAGTGGTATTGATGCTGCGGACGCATCCAATTTTGACGATTATCGAACAACACTAAAGTAAATGGCGTCTGGTGTTGCTGTAATAACGCAAGGGTTAAATGGTGATAATCGCTAGAGCCCAACAAAGCAAACTGGCTCTTATTAGGCATTTCCATTTCATTGCTCACCTTACTAAAACAACTTGGGCTACACCACAACCGCAACTTGGTTTGAAATTGTTTCAACGGCTTAGTCGTTACTTTTGCACGAAACCGCTGCAAAAACTCAACCTGTGCTGTTACACTTTGGTCAAAATCAAATACCGTAATTCCTTGCATGCTTTATAATTGTGCTAGCCTGCTTTAACAAGCACCACAACGTTTCAGCAAGGCTTCAAACAGTTTAATGCCCAAATCAATTTCTTCATTGGTAATGAGTAAAGATGGTGCCAAAGTAATCACATTTTTTTGGTATCCACCAATGTCAAGCACTAAACCATACATCTTGCCATCAATGTTGATGTCTCCTTTTAAGCCCTCGTTAAACATTTGGTCTGCCAGCTCGCGGCTAGCGGTATAGCCATCTTCTGTGCAAAGTTCTATGCGGAGCGCCAACCCTAAACCACTTACATCGCCGACCACTTTCCAACGTGATTTCAATCCTTGAATTTGTTTCAAAAAGTAAGCTCCACGCTCACGAATTTGAGGTTCAAAATCATGTTCTTGAGTCATTTTCATGACTTCTAAAGCTACTGCGGTACCCAGAGGGTTGGATGCGAATGTTGAATGAGTAGTTCCAGGAGGGAATTTCTCGGGGTTAATATATTCTTCTTTTGCCCAAATACCAGAGAGTGGGTTGAGGCCGTTAGTAATCGCTTTACCAAACACAAACACATCTGGCACAATGCCAAAATTCTCCCAAGACCACAACTTACCGGTACGGTAAACGCCCATCTGAATTTCATCGGCAACCAATAAAATATTACGTTTTTTAAGACTGGCTTGCAGTTTTGCCATATAACCTTCAGGCGGGATAATATAACCACCCGTGCCTTGCATAGGCTCAATATAAAACGCACCAAATTCACTTTCCTGCGCTTTAACATCCCATACTGCCTGATATTCTGTCTCAAACAGCTTCTCAAATTCTTTATGGCAATAAGTATTGCAAGTTTCCACTTTCATGTCATATGGGCAACGAAAGCAGTATGGGTATGGCACAAAATGCGCAAGATCTGCAAAATTACCAAAACGGCGACGATAACGATAGCTCGAAGTAATAGCTGATGCGCCAAGCGTACGACCATGGTAACCGCCCATAAAGGCAAACTGATGTGTTTTACCGGTGTGATTACGCACTAATTTTAGCGAATCCTCTACAGCTTGCGCGCCACCCACATTAAAGTGTACACGGCCTTTTTCACCATACTTGTCTTCCATATATTTGCAAATAATCTCTGCCAAATCTACTTTTTCTTTATGTAGATATTGGCTGGCCAATTGTGGCAAGGTATCTACTTGCTTGTGCAAAACATCACTTAAGCGTTTGTTTTTATATCCAAAATTCACTGCCGAGTACCACATTTGCCAATCTAAATACGGCGTATTGTGTTCATCAAACAAAAAACTACCTTCACAGTTTTCAAATACTTTTGGTGGATCAGCGTAATTAACCGTATCGCCATGAGAGCAGTATTTGTTGTTTTTATCTAAAATTTCGATAATTTTGGTGTCCATGCAAAAGCCTTAAAAGTGAAAAAGTGTAAGTTTATATATATTAAGCGAGCAAAGCGGTCGTTTTTTTAGGTGCTTCTTCTGACCAAGTTTTCACTTTTGCCAAAATATCAGCAAAAGTTTGGAACTTATAGTGGTGAATATTATTTTTTTCGCAATGTTTAATGAGTGAACCTTTGGCAAACACAATATCTGCACTACCTGCTAGGCATGCATCCGATTTACCATCCCCAATCAATACGACTGGGCCATTTGATTCTGCTGAAAGATTACGAGAAATAGCACATTTGCACGTACCGTTGCCGCCAGCACAGCCTTCCATTTTATTCGGGAAGCTAATATCAATACCTTCCGGCACAAAGTGCAAACGGTTGGCATATATGGGAATGTCCGGCATAGCTGCATTACGCATAGCCACTTTAATTGCATGGTCTAACCCATCACTCACAATCGCCACTTTAGCAAACTGACTGATGTGTTTATAAAAAGGAATGAAAGTAGCATCTAGTTGTATGCCGCGAAAGAAGCCTTCAAGTTTGATATTATCAGCTTTTACCATGCGAACTTGCTGGGTCATGCACTCAACCGCGCTGATATCGCCATTAACCCATGTTTTTTCAATGTCTTCCCAGCTAGGGTCGGCAAAATGCTCAAGCATATCGTCAATGGTGTCTTTTACTGAAAGTGTACCGTCAAAATCTATAATAAAAAGCATGAGGCTCCTTTGATTTTCAATTTACAGGCCGCATTATAATGAGCCTAGCCTTACAATTTGCTTACGTAACTGCAAATAACTAAATAATTTGGCGATATTTAAATATGCTATTTCTTCATTTATACTTAAATTTATTGCTTCAAAGTAATATACGGATTAAATTGCATGCTAATACTTTAACTTGACATAAAATGTTATTTATAATTACCCGCCCTTACATATTTCTTACGACCTTAGCTTAAAACACTTACTTTTATGCGCATTTTATTAGTGGAAGATGACGCAATACTTGGTAATGCGACTAGCATCTATTTGCGGAATAACGGCTATGCCGTTGACTGGGTGCAGGATGGCAAACAAGCCGACATCATCTTGCACGATGAGATTTATGATGTTGTTGTGCTTGATTTGGGCTTGCCTCAAATGGATGGCTTAAATGTGCTAAAAAGATTACGCGCACGTAAACAAGATACAAGTGTGATTATACTAACTGCACGTGACGACTTGGAAGACCGCATTACAGGCTTGGACCTGGGTGCAGATGACTACTTAATTAAACCAATCAAGCTACCAGAATTAGCTGCCAGACTGCGAGTGCAGATTCGCCGCAAGCATGCGGTATCAACCGCTGTGATTGAGTACCCACCCCTTACTTTGCACACAAAAGAACATTTAGTCACCTATCAAGGGCAGCCATTTGCTCTATCCCCAAGAGAATTTAGCCTATTAGAAACTCTGTTAGTTCGTGTAGGCAAGGTAGTGAGTAAAGAGAGTTTAATTGGCAACATAAGCGATTGGGATGACAGTCTCGGCAGTAATGCAATCGAGGTTTATATGCATCGTCTACGCAAGAAACTACTACAGGTGAACATAGAAATTCGAACGGTGCGTGGTTTGGGTTATTTATTGGATAAGAAGAACTAAAGCAGTCTTCAGCTAATTTTATATATTTATAATATCTTGCAAAAAAAAGCATCTTTAAGAAAAAAATTACTCAGCTGGTTAATACCACTGTTGCTACTATTAATTTTAGTCGATAGCACGATTTTATTCAGGCTTGCAATAAATAAACTCGAAAATGAACTGGATGCGGATTTATTTAGATCTACAAAAGATATTGCAAAATTTTTAAGCGATTTTGGTAATTCCCCTACAGATATCCAGTTACTTGAGAATGCCAGCAAAATATTTTTAAATGATGAAGTTGATAAGGTTTTATATAGCATTAATGACAACCATGGCCAATTGCTAAGTGGCAGTAAGGCGTTGCAGCATGCTGCTGACACTTTACCAATCAATTATAAACATCAACAATCAGATCACAACTTTTACTACACCACTATTGCAAATGAAGAATTTAGGGTTGTGCATTCCGTATTCAACATTAGCAACGCACAGAGCACTCAAGTCGTCACTATTCAAATCGCAAGCACCCAAAAATGGCGCAAGACCCTTAGCAACACAATTTTAATCGGTATCGTGGTACCACAATTGTTATTAGCCTTACTTTCATTTTTCATCATCTGGTTTGGCATAAAAAAAGGCTTGGCCCCGTTAGACGCCCTGCAGGACGCGGTTTATAAACGTTCAGAACAAGATTTGAGCCCCATCGAATTGCACAATATTCCCCAAGAAGTATCTCTGGTTACCAATGCAGTTAACCAACTTATGCAAAAGTTACAAAATTTAATTGCTGCGCAAAATAGATTTGTAGCAGATGCCGCGCACCAACTGCGTACACCACTGGCAGGAGCTCAAGCACAACTTGAATTGGCAGAACAAGAAGTAGATCCATTTGCCATAAAAGCCATGTTGCCTCGAGCGCACCAAAGCCTGGATAAATTATTACATACCATTAACCAATTGCTGATACTCGCGCGCAGCCAACCTGAGGCTTCTGCTAGTTTTAAAATGATTCCACTCGATTTAAATATTATAGTTAAGGAAATCGCCTTAGAAATGGCTCCTGCTGCAATCAAAAAAAATATTGATTTGGGATTTGAGCCCAGCTTAGTACCTGCGCTTGTGAAAGGCAATATAGAACGTTTACATGACATGCTGATTAACTTGATCGATAACGCTATTCGCTACACGCAAAATGACGGGAAAGTGACGGTTTCTTTGGATGTTTCTGAGGACTTAGTACAGTTAATTGTAGAAGACAATGGTCCTGGCGTAAGCCATGCAGAACAAGATAAAATATTTGACCGATTCCATCGGGTGGTGGGTACCGACCAAGCAGGAAGTGGTTTAGGGCTTGCTATTGTGAAAGAAATCGCCGTCTTACACGGTGCTACGATTAGTATTTCTGATGCGGTAGCTACAGATAAAACTACGCTTGAAAAGCCACTTCAGCATAGAGGCCTAAAAGTTACTTTAAGCTTCAATCGCATTCAAAGCAGCTAGAGTTATTTTCTAATTGGCAGCAGTCCTCTAATTTTATTTTTTAAATCATCTACATAACTAAATACCGTCGGGATTACCAACAGACTCAATAAAGTAGAAGTAATCAGCCCACCTATTACCGTCACTGCCATTGGCGAGCGAAACGAGGTATCGCCAGAACTCCAACCTGAAGCAATCGGCAGCATGCCTGCACCCATTGCGATAGTAGTCATCACAATGGGTCTCGCGCGCTTTTGGCAAGCGTCGATGAGCGCATCGAAGCGGCTTAAGCCACGCTCACGCTGCGAAACAATAGCGTATTCAACTAGCAGTATAGAATTTTTCGTGGCTATACCCATCAGCATAACCAAACCTATTAGGGATGGCATTGAAAAGCTCTTGTGAGTGACCAATAAGGCTACAAATGCACCACCAAGAGACAGTGGCAGCGCGACCAAGATAGTAAATGGTTGCAATAAGTCCTTAAACAGCAACACCAAGACAATATAGATGCACAACACGCCAGTAAACATAGCTAAACTAAAGCTACCAAATAACTCAGTCATCACTTCCGCATCACCAATTTCAATTTGTTTTACACCTGCCGGTAATCGTTGAATACTTGGAAGTTTTTTTACTGCGGCAGTCGCTTCTCCAAGTGAGAGATTTGAAAGCTCAACTTCAATTTGCACGTTACGTGAACGATCATAACGATTGATTACAGCAGGACCGCCTTCCAGTCCAAAGCTCGCTACCTGCCCCAGCATAACAGGGCCTTTGGAGCCAGGAACAGTCAATCGCTCTAAAATACTTTGGTCTTTCCGTCCTGCATCTGACAGTTGTACAACCACAGGAACTTGTCTCTGGCTTAGGTTAAGTTTCGAGAGGGCAAAATCATAATCCCCACTCGTAGCAATACGTAGTGTTTCACTTATAGCGTTACTAGTAATGCCCAAATCAGCAGCTTTGCTAAAATCTGGACGCACAATCATCTCTGGGCGAATCAAACTTGCGGTTGAAGCAATATTACCAATCCCTTGAATAGTGCGTAAATCTTGAGTTACTGCCTCTGCCGTATGTTGTAGCGTTTTAGTATCGTCACCACTTAACATCAACACATATTCTTCTCCAGCGCCTCCCAAACCCACTTTACTGCGTACCCCCGGCAGGTTAGCCATAGCTTCACGAATTGTATTTTCGATAATCTGTTTGCGCGGCCTTGCCGAGCGGTCATCTAATAAAATCGTAAGAGTTGCGAGCCGCGTTTCTGCAACACCTATATTCTTGAATGGATCCGAACCCGCATTGCCGCCGCCAATTGCTGTGTAAATAGTTTTGACATGCGGGATGTTTTTAATCAGCTGTCGCGCTTCTTCTGCCGATTGTGCGGTTTGATCAAGAGTAGCACCTGGAGGCAACTCTAAATACACCTGGGTTTGAGAACTATCATCAGCTGGAATGAAGCCTGTAGGCAACAAGGGAATCAGCATCAATGAACCAACAAAAAACAAAAAGGCTAAAACAATAGTACTCAAACGATGACTTAAGCACCACTTACTCAAATGAAGGTAGCTGCGCATAATTAAACCTTCATTCACTTGTGTGTCGTCAGGTTTGAGTAAATAAGCCGACATCATTGGCGTAAGTACCCTTGCGACCGCTAGAGATGCGAAGATAGCAAATGAGGCAGTCCAGCCAAACTGCTTGAAAAATTTGCCGGGAATACCTGTCATGAACGCTGTTGGCAAAAATACTGCAATCAAAGTAAAGGTGGTAGCAATCACTGCTAAACCAATTTCATCTGCAGCTTCCATCGCAGCCTGGTAAGGCGTTTTACCCATACGCAAATGCCGCACAATATTTTCTACCTCTACAATTGCATCATCCACTAGGATGCCAATAACTAGAGACAGTGCTAGAAGTGTTACTATGTTAATACTAAAACCAAAATTTAACATTCCAGTAAACGCTGGAATAACTGACAAAGGCAAAGCAACAGCGCAAATAAAGGTTGCCCTTAAGTTACGTAAAAACAAAAATACCACCAATACAGCTAACAGCGCACCTTCAATTAACATTGTGAGTGAAGCTTCATATTCATCCTTGACTGGCTTCACAAAATTAAATGCTTCTGTCAGGAAAATATCTGGATGTTTGAGTTTAAGTTCTGCAAGGGATTTCTGCACCCCATCCCCCACTTCAATCTCACTAGCACCTTTACTACGAGAAATTTCAAATCCTACTACTGGCTTACCATCTAATAATGCAGCTGAGCGCGGCTCGGCAAAACCATCAGTTACGGTTGCAACCTTGTTTAAAGTAATTTTGCGACCATCAGACAAGCTAATTTCAATATTACCAATATCTTCTGCAGAACTTACAGTAGCAAGTGTACGCACTGGCTGCTCGCTATCGCCCAATTTAGTATGCCCACCAGCAGCTTCTAATTGACTTAACTTAAGCTGGTGAGAAATGTCCGTCACGGTTGAATTAAGTGCTTGTAATTTAGCAGGGTCTAAATTGACTGTAATTTGACGATTAACGCCGCCCACTCGGGTAACCTTGCCAAGCCCTTTTACACTCAGCAATTTTTTAGTGAGTTCATTATCAACAAACCAAGACAGTGCTTCATCGTCCATACCGTTTGCACTTATTGTGTAGGCCAGTATTGGCGTGGCAGCGACATTAAGCTTGCTCACTTCAGGGTCGCGTAAATCGCCGGGTAAGTCCGCACGCACTTGCGAGACTGCTGAACGTACATCATCAACTGCTTCTTGTACTGGTTTCTCGAGCCGGAATTCTGCAGTAATACTCACTTCGCCATCTTGCACCTTAGTATAAATATGCTTTAAACCTTGAAGCGAAGCTATACTATTCTCAATCTTGCGTGCAACTTCGGTTTCTAGTTGCGAAGGCGAAGCACCAGGCAGCGATGCCGTGACATTGATTGTAGGTAAATCTAGATCAGGGAAGTTTTGCACTTTCATTGCACGATAACTCATTGTGCCCGCAAACGACAGCATCACAAATAACATGATGGCTGGAATCGGATTTCTAATGCACCAGGCGGAAATATTCATACTGAATTTAATTGTTGTCTTTTGACTTTATATTTTAATAATTTTAATTTTTATACTACAGAATAATTTTTTTAATATACGGTGAGGAAACAATTTTAACCAAATCATTATCGGATAAAAAAGCTGCGCCAGTTTCCACCAATGGCTGATTGATATCTATGCCGCTAATAATTTCAACCAAGTTACCTACATGCCTGCCAGTTTGTACTTTTACTTGCTTGGCACGTTGATTTTTTACTATAAATACATAAGCAAACCCATCACGCAGCACTAATGTCTGCTGAGGAACTGCCAATGTGCTCGATTGTCCCAATAAAAACTCCCCTTTAGCAAACATGCCGGCTTTAGCAGTGCCGCTGTCTAGCAAGTCAACATAAACAATCGTATTGCGTGTCTGGGTATCTACCATGGGCGAAACTTTGCGAACTTTACCCTTTAAGCTTGTGCCATCAGCCGTCTGTACATTGGCTACCATACCAACTTTAATTTTAGATAAATCAGAAGAAATCACTTCTGCTCGCCACTCCAATCTACCTTGACGTATTAAGCGAAACAACTCACTTCCAGAGCCCACGACTGCACCTTCAGTAGCATTTCTTGCAGAAATAACTCCCCCATCTGGCGCATAAATTTTGGTATTTTTAAGGCGGATTTGCTGCACATTCACCGCAGCTCTCGCTACTTCTGTCCGCGCTTTAGCTGTATCAGCGGCAGTCGTATATTGACCAATTTGCTGATTTGACATTGCTCCTGTGTTTAGCAAGGTGCGTGCGCGATCAGCGTTGCTTTTAGCTTCAGCCTCCGTAGCTTCAGCTTCCGCCAAACTTGCTTTGGCTTGCGCAAGGTCTGCCTCTATAGTTTCCGCGGCAAAAACAGCTAAAAGTTGCCCTTTTTTGACCACATCTCCAACATTGACTAACACTTCACTAAGACGCAATCCGTTAGCTTCACTACCGATAATTGCTTCTTGCCAGGCAGCGATATTGCCATTTACAGCGAGCTTTAATGGCAAATTAATACGCTGCGCTTGCGTGAGTGTGACTGTCAACGCGGGAGTTTGATTTGGCAGCGAATTAGATTTGTCTGCATAACTAAATTTGAAAGTAACCACTAAAATCAAAGTAACTGATACAATAAATAACAGAAACTTTTTAATGGATGAAGGTATATGTTTATTAAATTGTGGCATAGTTAATCTCATGGATTACCATCTGGGTTTTTCATATCTATTAGGTTTACTTCTACTTCATTAATATCATGATTTATCGCATGTTCAAAAATTAGTGCAGGGGTATCATTTGGTAACGTATTTCGAGTCGCAGTCCAGCCACCACCCATCGCACGATACAAATCTATCCACGCTAGTATACGTTCATTTTCCAGCGTAAAGACATTCGTATCCGCTTGCAAACTGGCGCGTCTAGCTTCTTCTAACTCGAATAGGTTTGCCAAATTAGCCTGATAACGGGTTTGCGTAGCCGTAAGTGAAGCATTGAAACCATCGGCTGCTTTCTTAACATCATCCAGGCGAAGTGCAGTGCTGTTCAATGTAACGAGCGCATCTTCTACTTCACGTACTGCATTACGTGCAACACTCTCATAAATGATTTTTGCAGCTTCATATTGTGCTTTGGCCGCTTTGATATTAGCTTTACTCACGCCCGCGTCATAAATAGGTATAGAAACAGCAAGTGGTCCAATTGACCACGTTAAACCATCTTTAAAAAAACTACGCCTGTTAGTGATTAACTTATGCGCTGCAGTATCGTATGATAGACCAATATTGCCACCCAAGCTTAAACTTGGATAACGCTGTGCTTCATTTACTTTGATTTCAAAGCTAGCGGCTGCTACATTGCGCTCTGCATTCAGCACGTCAGGGCGTTGTGCCAAAGTTTTAGCTGGCACGGCATCCACCTCTATATTTACAGGTGTTGGCGTCATTCCGCTATTTTTATCAAGTGCAGCTTGTAAAGCTGGCTCTGGAATTGCAGTGAGCGCAACCAGGCTTTTTACCATTAACACACACTGTAGTTGTTGTTTTTTTAGCTGGTTGATAGCTTCTGCTGCCTGTGCTTCGGCTTGGCTAGCATTTGCGGGGGCTAAGAACCCTGCTTTAGCAGTGAGTCCAGAAAGCCGTGCCGTTTCACTGCTGGATTCCACATTTTTATTGGCAATCTTTTCTAAATTTTCACACAGTCGATAATTTATATATTGCTTTGCAGTGTCTGCAGCAACTATTACACGGGCCTCATGCCATAGCGCTTTAGTACCCGATAATTTAGCTTCTTCTTCATTTTTATCCGCTTTATTTTTGCCCCAAACATCCAGTTCCCAGTTCATATCTGCACTAATACCAACCGTATTGGAAGTTGGGAACACTATACCGCTTGACGAAGGAAGCGCCTGGCCCGATCTACTGCGGCTTGCACTGGCGCCAGCTTTGACATTGGGAAGTAATTGCGCATTTGCAGCTGTTACCGCTGCTTGAGCTGTAGCTATCTTTGCTCTTGCAGTGGCTATATCTGGATTCACTAACTGTGCAGACTCAATCAATTGCGTTAAAACGGGATCGTTAAATTGCTGCCACCAATCAGTGAGTTCCGCCACCTTACCATCATGCGGTAGTGTAGCCTGCCAACTAGGCGGGGTTAGAGGTGCATTATTGACAGGTTGTGGTTTATTTTTGTGCTTTAATAAATCATATGTGGAACAACCACCCAACAGCGAACCCACAAGCACAAGGTATAAGAATATTAAACTGGTTAACTTTAAATTGCTTGTGCTCATGCAGTAACTTGCTTCGGTTAGCGAATCGACTTAAAACTTAATTATAGCTTGAAATCGCTGCTTGCTCGAGGTTAGCCTAGTCTTTAACTTTGCACAATAATCGATTTAAGGCTTAAGTTGATAAACCAACACCGCGTCACCCTGTTTATAGCCAAATATAGAATTCCCACCACTGGCTACAGCAATATATTGCACACCCTCTATCGTGTAAGTAATTGGCGGCGCATTTACGCCAAATTCCGATTTGGTTTGCCACAGCAATTCACCTGTTTTGCTGCTGTATGCGTTAAAGTGCCCATCACCTTCCCCCATAAACACCAGTCCACCTGCGGTCGCTAGCACACCACCAATCAAAGGTTGAGCTGTTTTATTTTGCCATACGATTTTACCTGTGCCTAAATCAATAGCTGAAAGCAAACCCCATCGCGGATCGTTTGTTGGTTCACTTGCCGAATAACGAATAGCGGCTTTACCATCATGCGCTGCTGTTTCATGTAAAGTGTAACTAATCGGCGCATGTATAGCAGCCACAAAAACACGTTGATTTTGCTCATCAACACTTACTGGAGACCAGTTCGAACCACCCAAAATACCAGGATACACAGTGATGCCTTCAAAAGTGGCTTTTTTGAACATATTAAGCTGCGGTACAAAAGCATCTGTTTTTTTCAGCAATCTTCCTGTCGCGCGGTCATGCACATAAAACCAGCCTGTTTTACTCGCCTGTCCAACCGCAGGAATCATTTTTCCATTTAAATTGTAGTTAAACAACACCGGCGGGCTTGCAACATCATACCCCCACAAGTCATGTGGAACTTGCTGATAATGCCATTTCAGCTTTCCTGTATTGACGTCTAAAGCAACCAATGAAACCGTGTATAGATTATCCCCAGGGCGTGAAATATCATTCATCTGTGGTGATGGATTACCGGTGCCAAAATATAAAGTATCACTTGCAGTATCAATCGCCGGCGTACTCCATGCCGAACCGCCGCCAAAGCGGGCTGCATCAGGATATTTTGCCATTTCAGCTTTTTCTAGGGCTACATCGCGGTTAAAAGTAGCCCCATCTTCGGTTGCTTCCCTAAATACTCCTTCCCAACCTTTAGCTGGGATCGTATCAAATTGCCAGAGACGTTTACCATTATTCACATCATAAGCCGCTAAAAAACCTGGCCGACCAAAACGCCCAGCAACACCAATAACAGCACCTAACGGAGCATCTTCACGCGGATTGTCTATGTGTAAACCATAGCCAACACCAGTAATACCGACTATCACTTTACCTTTATAGACTACTGGCGCCATGCCAATGCCTATACCCGTGCCACCAGTGACTTTTCGGGCACTATTCGGGTCACTTTTATCTAGTGATTCCTGACCTTCCGTATTGATATCTACGTCAACCACGTCGATATCCCACTCTTTAGCGCCCGTTTTAGCATTGAGCGCTATCAATCGCGCATCTACAGTACCAATAAACACGCGGCCTCCAGACACTGCCACACCCCTGCTTGCGGGGCCGCAACACATTTGCCAGTCTTTGCGTCTATAATGGTTGTAACGCCAAAGCTCATTGCCTGTTTTGGCATCTAATGCTACTACATGATTGAATGGCAAAGACAAGTACATCACACCATCCTGCACAATCGGAGTAGCTTGAAAGCTTGCAGTAATTCCGCTTTTATATTGCCAAGCCTTTACCAAATCCTTTACATTTCCGGTGTTAATTTGCGTTGAGGGGGAGAAACGCTGACCTGCATAATCGCGGCCATAACTTGGCCAATCCTGCGTTTTAGAAATGTATGATTTGCTCACTTGAGTACATGAAAAAAGCAGGCTAGCAACTGAAATTAAAATAATTTTTGTTAATATGTACATATTAAATTGACATTTCATGCTATGTTCCAATAATTTTATTGTATACAGCTAAGTATATAGCTTGTAGCGCTATGTTTCAAACTAAATATACTAAAAATAAGCCATACTAACGATTCAAATATTGATTTAATTTAGCATGCAATTTTCATCTATAAAATGGATTAATAATATCCCATATTCAGTTGATTTTAATGATATTTACTTTAATTCAGAAAATGGATTACAAGAAACTGACTATGTTTTTATTGAACACAATCAATTACAACAACGGTTTGCTTTGCTTGGAACTTCGTCACTGGATAGCACGCACTTTACTATCATCGAAACTGGTTTTGGTACCGGGCTCAATTTTTTAACAGTCGCGACACACTGGCTTGCTCTTGCGCCTGCAAAGGCTCAATTAAATTACATCAGCATCGAGAAATATCCGCTCACTTTGGCAGATTTAACCCGCGCACATGCTTTGTGGCCTCAATTTTCAAGGATCTCTCAAGCGTTTTTACAACATTATTCAACGCTTAAAACTGGAGCTAATCATTTCAGCCTTGCTGGAAACCGCATAAAGCTTATCTTGCAAGCAAATGATATTGGCCTCGCACTGCCACAAATTACACAAATTGCCGATGCTTGGCTACTGGATGGATTCGCACCCGCCAAAAATACTGACATGTGGTCAGATGAAGTGTTTGCGCACATTGCAAGATTATCCAAACCCAACACTACTTTTTCTACATTTTCCAGTGCTGGCGTGGTTCGCCGAGGTCTGCAAGCTGTTGGTTTTGAGGTTAAAAAACAGGTAGGGTTTGGCAAAAAACGTGAAATGTTAAGCGGTATTTATGTAGGAAATGCTAATTGACCAGCGCAATCGTTATCGGCGGTGGCATTGCAGGCTGCAGTACTGCTTTTGCTTTATCTCAGCGGAGCATTGCGGTCACACTCATTGAAAGGCGTGACAAACTAGCGCAAGAGGGCTCTGGCAATCCAATTGCGATGCTATACCCTAAATTTAGTGTCAAACCAGACTTTACGAGCCTGTTGGCATTGCAAGGCTTTCAATTTACGCTTGACCTATTAAATCAATTACCAGCAAATAACGCAATATATAAGGCTTGCGGTCTGATTCAGCTTGCTTTTGATGCTCGCGAACAAGCAAAACAGCAGACAATTTTACAATGCCAAAACATGGCCGTTCTACAACCCTTAGATGTCAATACTGCAAGTGAAAGAGCGGGAATATCATTAAATACAGGTGGCTTGTATTTGCCACAAGCGGGTTGGGTAAGGCCAGAGGCCTTATGTGAAACGCTTTGCAATAGCGCGCTGATTACTATTACCACCACTACCAATGCATTAAATATCGAAAAAAAACATCTTCAATGGCAGGTATTTGATGATAAAAGTAATACTTTTGAAGCGGATATTGTTGTGATTTGTAATGCGAATGACATTAAGCAATTTAAACCTTGCGCGAGCATAGAAATCATCCCAGTGCGTGGCCAGGTAAATTTTTTTGCACAAAACGATTTCAGTCAACAGATTAATACCATTATTTGTAGCGATCACTATCTAAGCCCTGCGGTGGATGGCATGCATACTATCGGAACGACTTATGCCCCTAATAATACAAACGCATCCCTCTGCGAAACAGATACGCGTGAAAATATAAGCGCTCTATGTAAAATTTCATCAGAACTTTTAAAAAACATTCAAACTGAAATCACACAGGGTCGGGTTGCCTGGCGTAGCCAAACGCTAGATTATATGCCACTGGCAGGACAATTGCTGGATGAACAGTCAATCCGCGCAAAACCGCCGCGTTACAATGCTAATCCTGCTGATTTACCATGGCTGGAAGGCTTATATGTTAATGCTGGGCATGGCTCAAAAGGGATGATTACTGCCCCAATTTGCGGCGAATTAATTGCAAATTTAATCACCAACAAAGATCTTCAACTTGACCTAAAACTCACTAGCAAGCTGAATCCGAGCCGATTTTTGTTACGTGAATTGGGTTTAAAACAATTGGCGAATTCGCTTTTGCAAGTAAAATAGCGGCATGCAGATTGTGAATCAATTACTCGCCAATGCACACCAGGCACAACTGGATGGTAAACCTGACTTGGCTTTGCAACAATACCGAGAAGCCCTTAAGCTTTATCCCAATGAACTAAATCTGCATATTGTCTGCGGCAATTTATGTGTAGAACTATGCCGCTATGAAGAGGCTGCAGGCTACTTTAGGCGCATTTTAAACGCATCAAACAAGAGTAGCAATGCGCGTAAAGCCCTGTGTTACGCACTTCAGGAACTAGGTAATCAAGCGCAGAATAATGGTCGATTTACCCAAGCCGAGGCGTGCTTCGAGGAGGCCATCCAGCACCAATCTTGCAACGCTGTGTATTGGTATAACTTAGGCAATGCTCAACGCGAGCTAGGCAAGCTTCAAGCTGCTTTGGCAAGTTTTACACACTCTCTCAAACTTAATCCGAAAGACGCTGACACACATAACAATTTGGGTAATGTTCAGCGAGAATTAGGCCAATTAGACAAGGCGATTGCAAGCTATCAAACAGCGTTACAGCTCAATCCCAACCTGCATCATGCGCTGGCGCATCTAGTGCATCAAAAACAGCACGTGTGCAATTGGAACGGTCTGGAGCAGCAGATAACTGAAATTCGCCGTCTAGTAAAGGAAGATCCTAGTGTGCAAATTTCTCCGTTTGCCTTTTTAGCCATGCCGAACACAAGCGCTACAGAACAAAAACAATGCGCTAGTAAATGGGCGCAAAATTGCTATTGTAGCTTAATAGAAAAGCGAGCTGAACTTAACTTTAGCTATGAAATTAAGGCTAAACAAAAACTAAAAATTGGCTACTTATCTGCCGACTTTAGGTTGCACCCGCTAGCTTTTTTGATTACCGAACTCATCGAAGCACATGACCGAAATCAGTTTGAAATTGTCGCATATTCTTACGGTGTGAATGACAAGACACCTGCACGTAAGCGTTTGGACTTGGCATTCGACCTTTTTGTTGACATTCATAATTTAAACGAAATCGAAGCAGCCAAAAGAATTAACCAAGATAATATTGATATCTTGGTCGATTTAACTGGCTTTACACAAAACAGCCGCACTGGAATCGTGGCGCTGAAACCCACGCCTATTAGTATTAATTGGCTAGGCTATCCTGGAACGATGGGTCTATTAAACAACAAGCCACTTTTTGATTATATGCTGGCAGATAGATATATCGCGCCAAACCCTTCTGGTTTTAGTGAGAATTTACTCTATTTGCCTTGCTACCAGCCCAATGACAGCGAACGTCCAGTAGGAAAAAGCACGCTAAAAACAGCCCACAAATTACCTGAAAATTCCTTTGTATTTTGCTGCTTTAACCAAACATTCAAAATCACTGCAAATATTTTTGCGGTGTGGATGCACTTGTTACAGCAAGTGCCAGACAGTGTGCTGTGGCTACTGGAATGCAATGTCTGGGCTAAAGCGAATTTGCAACGAGAAGCAGAAAGTGCAGGTGTTGACAAAGACAGGTTGGTTTTTGCGCCACGCATAGCGATTGCAGATCACCTTGCACGCCATGCGCATGCAGATTTATTTTTAGACACCCTCCCCTACAACGCCCATACAACCGCCAGTGACGCGCTATTTATGCGCTTACCGCTACTGACCTGTATTGGCGAAACTTTCGCCTCACGCGTTGCAGCAAGCTTATTACAATGCATTAATTTGCCTGAGTTAATCGCACACTCATTACAAGAATATGAACAAAAAGCGCTACATTTTACGCAAAATCCAGAAATGCTTGTCTTAATAAAACAAAAATTTAATGCAGAATTAGAAAAATCCTCACTGTTTAATCCCTCACTCTTTGCACGAAATTTAGAGCAACAATATTTAGATATTTGGAATGCGCTTCTTAATCGTAATGCCGACTAGTTATGTGAATTACAAAGCTTGTGATAAAGTAAAAAATAACGAATGAACAGGAATCGCTATGGCTGCAATTGATATTACCCCCGTGCTGAAATTTATGACTGAAAAAGGCGGATCGGACCTTTTCTTTAGTACATCTGCAGCGATTCACATGGAAATTGAAGGCGAAACGATGGCAGTCAACAACCAAATTATGATGCCTGGTATGGTAAAAGAAATTGCCTACTCAATTATGAGCCCAGCGCAAATTGCTGAGTTTGAATCTACCCTAGAGTGTAACTTTGCCATTGGTCGCAAGGATATTGGCCGCTTCCGCATTAATGTATTTCGCCAGCGCGGCGAAGTAGGCATGGTGATTCGCCACATTAAAACTGAAATACCAGATTTTGAAACACTAGGCTTGCCGCTTGTTTTGCGTGATTTAATTATGCGTAAACGTGGTCTCATTTTAGTAGTGGGTGCCACTGGATCCGGTAAATCAACCACGCTAGCCTCTATGATTAATTACCGCAATGCCAACGAAACAGGCCACATTGTCACTATTGAAGATCCGATTGAATTTGTATATAGTCACAAAAAATCAGTGGTTGATCAACGTGAAGTAGGCATCGATACACTTTCTTTTGAAAATGCATTAAAAAATGCTATGCGCCAAGCGCCAGATGTGATTTTAATCGGTGAAGTCCGCGATATGGAAGGCATGAAACAGGCACTGGCTTATGCTGAAACCGGCCATTTATGTCTCGCCACTTTGCATGCTAATAATGCTAATCAGGCCTTAGAACGCATTATTTCATTTTTTCCTACTGAAGCTAAAATTGGCTTATTACTTGGCGTTTCATTGAATTTGGTGGGTATTATCTCCCAACGCTTAATTCCTGGAAAAATACAAAAGCGTGTTGCTGCGATTGAAGTGATGATAAATACACCGTATGTGGCCGAGTTAATTCAAAAACAAAAATTGGGCGAGATGAAAGAAATCATGGCCGACAATAACGACATCGGCATGAATACCTTCGATCAATCGCTATTTAGACTGTTTACCAATGGCAAAATTGATGAAGAGAACGCGCTTGCTTATGCCGACTCCCGTAACGATTTATCACTTAAAATACGTTTTGCTGCTGAAGGTGCCGCGGGTGGCTTTAACTAAAAAGCTTAGTCTTTATGATTCAATGCAGCAATTAATGCAGCCATCACAATCAAGCTGCCACCAATCCATTCATTCAGCGTCATTACCTCATGAGCCAAGTAATACGAGGCGATCGCTGCGACTACCAGCTCAAACAAAAACAACACTGAAGCCCTTATCGCCGTGAGCTGGGTCACACCAAACTGCACCAGCAATGTGGCAGCCATCAGTAGCAAGGCTATCAATCCCATCACCAGCCAATGAGTTACACTAAAAAAATTAGGAGTAGGGAAACTTTGACCTGAAGAGTTGCCACCCAAAAATGGTGAAAAAATCAAAGCCACGCCAATTACACCTATCCAAACTGCAAAAGATTTAGCACGAATGCTTAAATGGCTGGATTTGCGCGTAATGACGTTGGTTAGCGAAAACCCCATGCCTGATGACAACGCTAACCATTCCGCCATGTTTTGCGGGATTGGCAAGTGATTAGCCATAGCACTAAATGGGCCTGCCAGCATGATATAGGCGCCCAATAGTGCAATAATAATGGAAATAAATCCAATTTGAGTTATGGGTTCCTTCAGCCAAAAGCGTGCTAGCAACAATGTCCACAACGGTGAAAGATAAAATAGCAGCATCACGCGCATCACCTCGCCATCTATCACGGCCAGCACATAGCTCATGTTGGTCCAGCCGGCAATTAAACTAAGCCAGATAATGCTCTTAGGTTGCGCAAATAATCCACGCCAATGCTTGCTGAAATAAATGCCAGCAATAATCGTTGCAATGCTGTAAGTATAGAAGCTAGAAGCGACCCCGGAAACGCCTGCTTCGGCCATTAATCGATATGGATACCAAATCAAGCCCCAGCATAGCGCGCCAAAAAGCAGGCCGAACACTGCAAAAAAATTCTTACTGTTGTTATCTTTTTGGCTATTGCTCACTATAATGCTCACCTATGAATCCAAATTTGAATTTATTACAACCCTACCCGTTCCAGCGTCTGCGCGATTTATTTAAGGGGATAAGCCCCAACTCGGCTTATTCCGCCATTAACTTATCAATCGGCGAGCCCAAACATGCCACGCCACAACTCATTAAAGATGCCCTAGTGAATAACTTAGCAGGGTTGGCGACTTACCCAACTACAATAGGAACAATCGAGCTGCGTGAAGCTATCTCTGCATGGATATCACACCGCTATGGCGTGCCTTTATTAAACCCTGAAAAGACAATTTTACCAGTAAACGGTAGTCGCGAAGCGCTATTTGCTTTAGCACAAGCGATAGTCGATGGTTCAAAACCAAACCCTGTCGTCATTTCGCCCAACCCTTTTTACCAAATTTACGAAGGTGCAGCGTTTTTGGCGGGTGCAACACCTTACTTTTTAAATACTTTGCCAGAAAAAAATCATGCGATGGATTTCGAAAGTGTGCCTGTTGATGTGCTTAAAAGCACGCAGTTGGTTTATGTGTGCAGTCCTGGCAACCCTTCCGGCAAAGTGATGAGTTTAAATCAATGGAAAACCATCTTTGAGCTATCTGATAAATATGGCTTTGTAATTGCTGCTGACGAATGTTACTCAGAAATTTATTTTGATGAAAAATCCCCTCCGATAGGCGCCCTGCAAGCCGCATCGTTATTAGCCCGTAGCTATACTAATTTAATTGTTTTTAGCTCGCTTTCTAAACGCTCCAATGTGCCAGGAATGCGTTCTGGCTTTGTGGCAGGCGATGAAAAAATTATCGAGAAATTTGCGCTTTATCGCACCTATCATGGCTGTGCGATGAGCCCGACCGTACAAGCAGCCTCAATCGCCGCATGGAACGATGAAGCTCACGTAATTGAAAACCGCAGACTTTACGCACAGAAATTCAACGCAGTAACACCTATCCTCACACAAGTTTTAGAAGTAGAAATGCCCGATGCGGCGTTCTATCTTTGGGCCAGAAGCAAACAAAGCGACACGGAATTAGCAATCAAACTGTATCGCGACCTTAATATCACCGTATTGCCTGGCAGTTTTTTGGCGCGCGAGGCGCATGGAATGAACCCTGGCAAGAACTTCATCCGCATGGCGCTGGTTACGCCTTATGACGAATGCTACGAAGCAGCAAATCGCATTAAAAATTATTTATAGATTACTTTAACTATATTATTTAACTGTTTATTTTATATATTTATTATTTAATCTAACAGCCAAAGAACTCAACGCGATCAACGCAACACCAATCAGCACCAATGCAATTGGCCAACCTAGCGTATTAGCGAAATGTTTAGCGGTGAAATAACCGATATATATCAGCATGGACAGTGTGCCGACCAATAATAGGGTTCTGCTACGCACACAGGTGCTTAAGAATATGAGCAATGCCGACAACCCAAGGTAAACAAGCTCAAACGGCGTATTCTCAACCGCCTCGAATACTGACCATAGTAAAATAAAAGCCCCTACAAAATACCAAAATGGCGTAATGGCTAAATGCCGAGATTGATTGAGCGCATAAGCTATGCATAAAAGTGAAATGCCAATTACGGTACCGATAAGTTTTTCGTTCATATCCCAGATATCAAACAGATTTGCAAACAAAATACAGACGAATAAAATCGCGCTAAAGGCTAGTACAGTGCGGCGTTTCGCCCAAAATGTTGCAGCTTGTTGAATTAACATATAAGTAGCCATAAATATCAGGCCATTCCGGACATCACCGCCAGATGAATACTCTTTTAACATCACCAAAATACCGGTTGGCTGCAATAAAGATGCGATTAAAACAAAGGCGTAGCGGCTTTTTCGGAACGATTATCATATAAGCAAACCAGCCCCATGATAAACGCCACCAAACCTAAGCCCAGCGTTACAATGACGCGCGCGGCAGAGCCAAAATCGCCCCAGTACATCGAGATAAAAACTCCAATCCCGGCAAATACAAAAATGCCGCCGATATAGCCAAACAATTTTGACAGTACGCTTGAAGATGGCTTGATTGATTGTGATGCAACACTTTTTACAGAATCAGCCAGCGCTTCAGATATCTCTTCCAGAGTAATATTATTATGCATGGCGAGCAAAACGATATCCTGCAACGAATCTTCTTTAAGCGACATGGTTATCTCCTTACTTTTTGATTATCCAACCCAAGAATTGCACCTGATTTGAGTAGTAATCATTTTGTGCATTGGGCACTTTATAGCCAACACTGCCTTTTTTAAGACGGTAACCACTGCTGTTATAGCTTCCGCCGAATAAACCGCCTAGCAAGCCGCTGCTGCCATAATTCGGTCCTTCCAGCGAGTAACCATCGGGCGAGGTACTGGCGTTATCAATGGTCATATCTTTTGTTTCTTCCAAGATCACCTCACTGCCATCTGTAAAATTGCTCGTATCAATCACAATCTCGCGTACAGATTCGGTTTTACCATCGTAAGCCATCAATTTTTTTGTATTGTAATTATTATTTTTACCATCGCTTTTCTTAGCATTCACCATCAAATGTTTGTCATTTACTGAAAAATCCAGCAAATAGTCAGGCTTATTCTGGTAATCATATTTCATCGTGGTAAAAAGCATTTCATACTGCGGCGGCGTGCCCATCGATTTTGGAATCACCGTAGCAACAAAGAAAAGTAAAATGAGCAAAAGCGGCAATGTCAGCCCGATGCGATGACCAATACAAGATTCTCTTTAACAAAGTTTTTCATGCCATCATCTTTTAATAAACTGCGTGATTTCTTTTGTTACTATCTCATGCATTGCAGGGTTCAAGCAATCTACCTCCACAATATCATCCATCGCGCGCAACCAAGTCAGCTGGCGTTTGGCGAGTTGACGTGTCGCAAAAATGCCTCTATCACGTAATTCAGCCGCATCATACTCACCTGATAAGTGTTCAAGTGCCTGCCGATAGCCCACGCAACGCATAGAAGTGCTTTCTGGCTTAAGTTTTGGATATTTGGTTACCAATGCCCTCACCTCATCTATAAAACCATCTGAAAGCATCTTATCAAAGCGCTGAGCAATACGTTCATGCAGCACTTTGCGATCACTCGGCACCAGAGCGATTTTAAACAATCGATATGGCAAAGCCTCACCTGATGATTCCTGATGTAGCGCCGTCATGGTTTTGCCCGTAATTTTATATACCTCAAGCGCCCGCTCAATGCGCTGAGAATCATTTGGTTGCAAGCGTGCTGAGGTTTCCGGGTCTATTTTGGCGAGTTTGGCGTGCATCGCCGGCCAACCGATTTGTGCTGCCTCTTGTTCAAGGCTTGCGCGAATCTCAGGGTTTGCTTCCGGCAAATGGCTTAACCCACCCTGCAATGCCTTGAAATACAGCATGGTACCGCCCACCAACAAAGGGATTTTGCCACGTGCTGTGATATCCGCCATTAAACACAATGCATCATTTCTAAAATTAGCCGCAGAATAAGCTTCTGTCGGTGGAATAATATCAATCAAATGATGTGGTGTTTTGGTTAACGTTGCCGCATCTGGCTTCGCGGTGCCAATATTCATAGCATTAAACACCAGCGCTGAATCGACACTGATGATTTCAACAGGCAGCTTAGAATGCAAATGAACCGCCGCGCCAGTCTTTCCACTGGCAGTTGGGCCCATGAGAAAAATTGCAGATGGAAGCATTATCAACCGATCCTAAATTTTGGCCATCGGTTATAACCGATAATTGGATTATTTGATTGATATTGATTTATTAAACGCACTTCTTGAAATGAAACTTCATTGTCTGTGGCTGTCTCTGATTCCCAAATAATTTCTTTCCTTACTGAAAAGTCGCGTAACTGCTCTTTTGTAAAATCTGATTCAATTAATGTACTATTTGCGCTACCAAAATAATTTAATGTGTTTGTCAAATCCCTACCAATGTATATATTTCCGTTTGGGTAAGTAATTTTATATATAACTCTCAATTACTTACCTCGCATAAACATCTTATCAAGGTCACTCATACTTACCTGAAACAAGGTCGGGCGGCCATGGTTACATTGCCCGCTACGCTCCGTGGCCTCCATGTCGCGCAATAGGGCGTTCATTTCTAGGATTGTAAGACTACGATTAGCACGCACTGCCGCATGGCAGGCCATGGTGCCGAGAAGCTCATTTCTGCGCTCGGTAAGCGCTCGGCTTGAGCCATATTCACGTAAATCTTTCAGTACATCTCGCGCTAAAGTCACCGCATCGGCATCTTGCAGCATGGTCGGCACTGCACGCACTGCCAGCGTGGTCGGCGATAGAATGGCAATATCGAACCCTAATTGACTTAGGCTGGAATCGTTACTGGCAAGCGCCTCTTGTACCGTGGCGACTTCCAGCCTATCGGCGTTGAAACTCACCGGCAGCAATAACGGCTGCATGGCTACACTCTTGGTGTCGAGTGCGTTTTTGAGCTTTTCGTACATAATGCGCTCGTGCGCGGCGTGCATATCCACCACCACCAAACCTTGCGCATTCTGCGCCAGTACATACACGCCATGGATTTGGGCAACGGCAAAGCCTAAAGGAAACTCATTTTGTTGATTAAGACTCTCAAATTTGGCACCGACAGCAGCCGCATGGATATTGACTTGCAAGGCATCTGCTTGAGCATTGTTTTGCGCGTTGCCAAACAAGATTTCGTAAAAACTATTCGGCTGATTCGCACTTAGATTGATTTGCGATTGGTATTGCGGGTAAGGAAAACTAAAAGGATTATACGTCGCTTGATTGGCAGTGACGGCGTTAGAAACGCCAGAAGGCGTAGCCAAATTCTTATTCAGCGAGTAAAAAATAAAGCGGTGAATGGCTTGGCCATCTCTAAAGCGCACCTCTGTTTTACTTGGATGAACGTTCACATCGACTAAATTAGGATCTAACTCTAAAAACAGCACAAACGCAGGATAGCGATCATGATGCAAAACATCCTGATAAGCCTGACGAATAGCATGCGCAATCAGTTTATCGCGGACAAATCGACCGTTGACATACACATATTGCGTATCGCGACTATTGCGATTAAACGTGGACTTGGCGGCCATTCCCCACAGTCTTAAGCCTGCAGCTTCTTCATCAATCACAATACTTTCAGCCGTGAATTCAGCCCCCAAAACTTCACTGAATCTTTTGCTTGGCTCGCCTGCAACATATCGACTAAGCACTCTGCCATTGTGTTGCAGCATAAAACCAACATCAGGGCGCGAAAGCGCAACGCGATTAAATGCTTCTTCACAATGCCCGAATTCGGTCCCTTCGGTTTTTAAGAATTTGCGACGTGCAGGTGTGTTGAAATATAAATCGTTGACTTCTACAATGGTGCCAGCATCTAATGCAGCAGGCTCAATGGGCGCTATTTCACTGCCTTCAGAGGCAATGCGCCACGCGTGTTTTTGACTCTTTTCGCGACTTGAAATCTGCGTGCGGGAAACTGAAGCAATACTCGCCAGCGCCTCGCCACGAAAACCCAAGCTGGCGACGGATTCTAAATCCTCCAACGAAGCGATTTTGCTGGTGGCATGGCGTGTAAAGGCCATGGCTAAATCATCTTGTGCAATGCCGCTGCCGTTATCTGTAACGCGTAATTGCTTAACGCCACCTTGCATGAGTGAAATCTGAATCTCCGTACTTCCGGCATCCAGACTATTTTCCAGCAGTTCTTTAAGCGCGGAAGCTGGCCGCTCCACCACTTCGCCAGCAGCGATTTGACTGATGAGTTGGTCAGGCAGTAATCGGATCGAGTTTAGTTGGATGCGCATAAGCCGCTATTCTACTTGGAATTGCGTCTGTTTTGCGCTTGGCGCAGACAGCTATTCTTTGGCTACTTTAGTTTTTGCCAGCGCGGGATTGCTGGCAAAATACTTTTTAATTCCGCTTAAAATCGAGTTCGCCAGCTTGTCTTGATAAGCCTCATCGTTGAGTTTGCGCTCTTCATCCGGGTTACTGATAAAAGCTGTTTCAACCAATATTGATGGAATATCCGGTGATTTTAATACTGCAAAAGCAGCTTGCTCGACACGGCTTGTATGTAAATTGTTAATTTCGCCGATACGCCCAAGCACGGCTTTGCCAAGTTTCAGGCTATCGTTAATAGTCGCGGCTTGTGACAAATCGAGTAATGTTTTTGCTAACACAGGATCTTTATCGTCCAAGCTCACACCGCCAATCAAATCGGATTCATTTTCTTTTTTAGCCAAATAACGCGCGCTAGCACTGGTGGCGCCCTTTTCAGATAAGGCAAATACTGAGGAACCGCGTGCAGACTGGTTAGTAAAGGCATCCGCATGAATCGAAACAAATAAATCGGCCTTGTATTTTCGCGCCTTAACTACGCGTCCATGCAGCGGAATGAAATAATCGCCATCACGCGTTAGAATGCCTCGCATATTGGGTTCTGCATCGATTTTTTCTTTCAATCTTTTGGCAATTCTCAGGGTAATATCTTTCTCATGGCTGCCATTGGCACCGCGTGCGCCTGGGTCTTCACCGCCATGCCCGGCATCAATGGCGATCGTGATTAAGCGCTCATCTTCCTTATTCGCGATTGGCGGTGAAATTGGAGCGGTTTCAACGGATTTAGTAGATATCGGGGGCGTAATCGGAGGCTCGGCAGCTGGTTCAGCCGTCTTTTCATCTGGCAGTCCTACATTAGCTGGAAGTGGCTCTATAACTGGCTTAGGTGTAGGTTGATTGCTATTGCCTTTTTCATCTGCACCGGTTGGCTCTACCTTACTCAATTTTTTATCAAGCATGGTCATCAATTCGTCTTGCAATGGATAAATATCTAACACCAAACGATTTTTGTAATCGCCCGCTGGTGCTAGCGCGAACAAATTAGACTTAACTTCGCCTTTTAAATCCACTGCAATCCGCACTACACCTGGCTTATACTTGGCCACACGCACTTGTTTAATATAGGGGTCGCTTGACAAAACTTTGTCTGAAAGCGTCTGCAACACACTGGTGAGTTCAATATCTTCAATATCCAGTACCAATCGATCAGGATTTTTTAGAATAATCAGCTGATATTTAATTGGCGCAGTGGATTCAAATGCTATCCGTGTGTATTCCTGTGCTGGCCATACGCGTGCAGCAGTAATATTGTTTGCCGCATAACCACTTGTATAGACTAATAATAGACACACAAATAATAAATTAATTAAAATGCTTCTAAACATTGCATCCCTAAAGGCGAACCTGCTGTAAATCGAATTTTACGCCCTTCATCAAGCTGTGAAAACCGCACATGAATATCAGGCTCTGGTAGCACATGTTCAGCTTTTTCAGGCCATTCAATCATGCAAATACTTTGTGGGTTAAAATAATCTCTAAATCCTGCTGCATCCCATTCATCATCACTAGCAAATCTATATAAATCAAAATGATATAAATCATAACTAGAAGTAACATTATGTGAAATGACATAAGGTTCAACCAAAGTATAAGTTGGGCTTTTTACCTTGCCGGCATAACCCAGACCATGCAGGACGCCACGTACAAAGGTGGTTTTGCCTGCACCTAAATCGCCATGCAAATATACTACCAAACTGGCTTTAACAATTTTTGCAAAGCGCGCTCCACATGCTAAGGTCGCCGCTTCATCATTCAATATAAGTGTAATATCATTCGGCTTATGCAATTAACACACTCTAACGACTTTAGGACGCTGGCAGCTGAGATCAAGCGCTGGGGACGTGAGCTGGGCTTTGCTGAAATTGGCATTACTGACACCGATTTGACGAGTGCTGAGACAGAACACCAGGCGTGGATAAAAAAAGGCTTTCATGGTGACATGGATTATATGGCAAAACATGGTACTAAGCGCACACGACCCGCCGATTTAGTGCCAAATACACGTCGGATAATATCTGCACGCTTAGATTACTTCCCCCCCAAAGCGCAAGACAGCTGGCAGATTATAGGAAATAGTGAAAAAGCGTTTATTTCGAGATATGCATTAGGACGCGATTACCACAAAGTTATGCGGAAAAAACTGCAAAAACTATGCAATAAAATAGCATCCGCGATTGGCCAATATGTAGAGACTGCTGATTTTGGAGACTACCATTTTGAATATCGCGTGTTCACAGATAGCGCGCCTGTGCTCGAAGTAGCGCTTGCAGAAAAGGCTGGTTTGGGTTGGCGCGGTAAACATACGCTGTTAATTAATAAAGAACATGGTTCTTGGTTTTTCCTGGGTGAAATTTACACTAATTTGCCATTGCCGATTGATGATAAATCCAGTAATCATTGCGGCAGTTGTAGCGCGTGCATTGACATCTGCCCTACCCGCGCCATTACGGCTCCTTATGAGGTTGATGCGCGGCGTTGCATCTCCTACCTTACCATCGAGCTTAAAACAGCAATACCCACTGAGTTTAGGCCGCTAATAGGCAACAGGGTATATGGTTGTGACGATTGCCAGTTGGTGTGTCCGTGGAACAAGTTTGCAGTAATTACCCAAGAACCCGATTTTTATGTACGAAATGGCTTGGATGAAATCAGCTTGGTGGAATGTTTTGCATGGGGTGAAGCAGAATTTATACAGAAAATGGCTGGCAGCGCGATTTTTCGTATTGGCTATATACAATGGCTACGTAACATTGCAGTAGGTTTAGGTAACGCGCCTAGCTCAATAGAAGTAATTAATGCATTAAAAATGCGCGCGAATGACGGCAGTGAATTAGTCCGGGAACATGTGGGTTGGGCGTTAAAACAGCATGAATAATAGCAAACCGTTATTATCTTAGATTTCAATTTTTAGGAATTTTACACAGTAATTTTCTCCCAATCCTTAATTCCTCCTTCAACTATGCTAAAAAGTGGATGCGGTTCTGGAACTTGTATATCAGCATATTGACGATAGAAATCAGGCGCTCGTAATTTGAGCTTCCGCTTCAGATGTTCCCATTCATAGAGCAACTGTCCATTTGTTTCTACTATTTTTCCGTTAAAAATTGGAGACAAAATTAAACTAGCATCAAATCGATAATTTCTATGAACCGCTTCATCCGCAATTGAGCTTAAAAAAGCGCCTATCGCCTGTTTAGGCTTTGTTTGCTGAAGAAACCTTAAGAGTTGTGGGTGATGTATATAGCCCTTAGTGCCCCCAGAGATCACTTTCTGTGCTAGCAGCGCCTCACGCCAAGCAGCAACAAGTCCTTTAGCATCTAGATAACGCGGATGAATTGTCCAAAGTCGCAAAGTTTAACCCTTACTAGTAGGCCAGTAAGGCAGCGCCCAGCATGCCCGCTATGTCGTGAGCGGAGGAAATTTTCACCGTAATTTTTCCGCGCAATATGGGAATTAAATCGGCCTCCATACGTTGTTTGAAAGTATTTTGCATCAATGACCAAGCCCCTGTTAAACCGCCGCCAATTACAACATTACTTACATCTATTACCTTGGCTATGCTGGCCAGCGTTTGCGCCAGGGCATTTGCCGCTAGGGCATAAGCTTCAATAGCTACCTTATCACCTGCCTCAGCAAGTTCGGCAATTTGATGGGCGCTAAGTTGTTGCTTGGTTGCATTGAAATAGCTTATGGCTACGCCGCTAGCAGAGGCATACTGCTCCATGCAACCTTTGTTACCGCAGCCACATAGTCTGCCGTTAGGTTCAATTATGATATGCCCGACCTCCATTGCCACACCGTGCTGACCGGAATAAAGCTTGCCTCTTCTATCGATAAAGCCACCACCAACGCCTGTGCCAAGCCCCAAGTAAATAAGGCCACCTACTAGTTTGCCTGCCAGGCAATATTCGCCATAAGCCGCAGCATTGGCATCGTTTTCTACAATCACTTTTTTGCCTATTAATCGGCTTAAATCTGCCGCCAAATTAACGTTATTCAAACCTGGCAAGTTAGGCGACTGTGCAATAAACTGGGTATTTGGGTCGATAAAACCCGGGAAGCCGATGCCGATTGCTTTAACATCAGGATATTTTGTAATAACAGCTTGTATTGCATTTGCAGTAACAGTGAGGATTTTTTGCCAGGCCTCATTGGGGGAATGGTCTTTGCAGAATTGCGAAAAATTTGCCTGATGACGTGTCTCTTCGATTAATTCTAAGCCAGAAAATACGCCTACGCGTAAATTGGTGCCGCCAACGTCAATTCCAATCAGCTTAGACATGAGCTATTTTCGTTTCGTGCGGGCGATTGATTTTGTAATCGTCTTCTTATGTTCGGCAGAAAGCTGTTGCCAATTAAAGCGCCAGTGCCAGTTGCCATTGGTTGTACCTGGTGTATTCATACGATGGCTGGAATCAAGCGCCAGTATATCCTGCATAGGAATGATCGCCAATTTAGCCACTGATGCAAGCGCCATATTAATTAAATCTAGCGGCAGATTAGGTTGATGTTGCTCAGAATGCGTCATCGATAAATGTCGGTGAAAGTGCCCGCGCTGATGCTCATCTAGATTAATATGCCAGCCCAAGGTAGTGTCGTTGTCGTGTGTGCCAGTATATACCACGCTATTCTTTTCAATATTTTGTGGCAAATATGGGTTGTCATCTGCGCCACTAAATGCAAATTGTAGAATTTTCATACCAGGCAATTTGTATTTGTTTCGCAGGGCATCCACTTCTTCGGTAATAATGCCTAAGTCTTCAGCAACTAAGCAGATATTAGGTAAAGCTCGTTTAATGGCTGCCAGTAACTTGTCACCTGGCGCCAGAACCCACTGGCCATTGATGGCGGTATCTTCGCTAGCAGGAATCTCCCACGCTGCTTCCAGGCCTCTAAAATGGTCAATGCGCACGATATCAAACAGCTCATTCTGTGTTGCCATGCGTGAAACCCACCAGGCAAAGCCATCAGCCACCATGGCATCCCAGTTGTAATGTGGATTACCCCAACGCTGACCGGTTGCTGAGAAATAGTCCGGTGGCACACCTGCCACTACTGCCATGTTTTTATCAGCATCTAGCTTGAATAAATGCGGCTGCGCCCATACATCCGCGCTATCGTAGGCCACGAAAATTGGAATATCACCAAATAAATACACTTTCTTACTGGCAGCGTAGGCTTTAAGCTTTAACCATTGCGTGAAAAACACAAATTGCGTGAATTGAATCACCGCAATTTCTTTTGCCAACTCTTTTCGTGCTTGTTTTAACGTTTTAGCGTCGCGGTTTTTGTAAGGTTCAGGCCACTCGTGCCAGCCAGACTGATTAAACTTGTTACGTAACGCTAAAAAAAGTGCAAAATCATCGAGCCAATATGCCTGTTTTTTGCAGAATTCAGTAAAAGCTTGCTGCTCCTGCTTATCTGCACGTATTTTAAACGCCGCATAGGCGTTTTCTAGCAATTGTGTTTTGCTGGTAATTAAACCACCAGTATCGGCTTTTCTTAACAAGAGGCCTTGTTCATGTAAAGCCTCTAGGCTAATAAAGTCAGGATTGCCAGCAAATGCAGATAAGCATTGATAAGGCGAATTATCGGCATGCGGCATGTTAATAGGTAATGTTTGCCAAACACTTGCCCCAATATCATGTAAAAAATCTACGAACCGATAAGCCTCAACACCTAAATCGCCTACATAGTGCGCACTTGGTAAGGAACTGATATGCAGCAAAACGCCAGCTCGACGCTGTTTCAATAGTGATAATTTTGTTTGCTGTTTCATTAATACCTATATTGTAAAATTTATACATGTCAAAAATTAGTCGAGGTTATTTTCAGCTGTTTCTATTAGTACCTAGGACTAAGCCTGACCTCTACGCATAGTGCCAGCATTGTCTGCATTACCACCACCAGCACTAATAGAGTTATATAACACCGTCGGCACTGGCTGTTGCAATAAAGAATATAAGTTAATGAGATTGCGACGATAAAGCTGATCAAAACTCGCAACACTGTCTGATGAATTGTAGTCGCCAAACCACCAAAACCAATCAGAACCTTCACAAATCGCCAATTGACGCTCGCAAGCCACTCGCAGCTCAGCAGCGATACCATTTTTAGCCAATACACTATCGTAAACTTTTTTAGCTTCGCAGAGTAAATCCCAGGCTAAATTCTTGTCTTTACTGCCTATCCAAGTGCTAAAAGTGCCGTATACCCAACTACCTGCCGCTACTTGCGGCAAAACAGGGACGGATAATCCCTTTGTTTTGTATTGCTTGGATTGATACAAATCAACAATATCGCTGAAAGTAGTCATTTCTATGTCAGGATGATTTGTCAAAGCCTCATATAATTCGCTCAAGAAATAATAACCATTGTATGGATAGTACTCCCAAGCGTTTTCGCCATCTAATATAACACTTACCACCTTGGCTCTGTAGTTGACATCACCCTGTGTATTTGCTTGCTGGATTTGCTCAAGGGTCTGAATAAAATCTTTCACCGCATCACCCGTGTACATCTTTGCGTATTCGAAACCAATTTTATCTGAAAGATTGTCATCTCGAAAAAAACATAATATATCTTGCTTGCCGTTGGTTACACGATAAGGCTGATAAAGATAATCACTCTTATCAGTCACACTCAACTGCGATTTAAGCAAACTATTCGTTAATACACCCTGCCCTGTAGCTGCCCATTCTACGCCATGCTCCGCCATTATTGATAATGTAGCGTTAGACACTCCGCCCTCTGCAGGCCACATACCACGCGGCTCTTTACCAAAAATACTTGTATGATATTTTTTTGCTTGAAGCACATGCGCTACAGCCCGATTTTGGCCATCTGCATATTTTGCATATTTAGGTAAGGGCGCATACGGCATTGCATCTAGCGCTGATTTAAAATCTATCAGCAATGGCAAAATCGGGTGATAGTAAGGCGTTGTAGAAATTTCAATCTGTTTGCGCTGCATAAGCGCTTTATAGCGCGGAATAAGCCCTGAAATTGTTTCAGCGATTATGTTAAATAATTGCAGTCTGTCCTCTAGCGAAAACAACACGCCTTTATTCATCAGCGCTTGTATCTCCGTATTGCTGCGACGCAGGCTCTCACCACACCAAGCTAAGTGGTACCATACCAATAAATCTGCTTTGTATTGCGGTGTCAAATAATAAAAATTATCACATCCCATCGGCTCAACCAGCTGATAAATCTGCAATAAACGCTGGTAATGTGGAAATGGACTTAGCATTTTTTCGTGATGACTTTTGAAACAGCTTTTAACGATTAAGTGACACTCATCAAGATTCACCTCCGCCAGATTTGGCTTAACCAGCAATGCCAGTAAAGGATCTCGAATAGTATTCTGCTTGAATTGGTTACTATAATCCTGAAGCTGTTCCAGCAAAATTGGTACGAAATTGAAGGTAACACGCGCTTTAGGATGCGTTTCAAGGTGAAACGCCATATCACTATAATCTTTTATAGCATGCAAGTATGTCCATGGCAACACATATTCGTTTGTGACCGTATCACGATAATCTGGCTGATGCATATGCCAATAAAGATTGAGGTATAGCTTAGGACGATTTGACTTCAATTGAGTTTACAACCCTAACAAAATAGATAAACAGAAAGTATTAACTTCTTGTTTTTTAAATGAATAGTAATTAAATTACTCTGTATAAATCCTGACCCAACATATCCGGAGTCACAAGTGTTATACCTTTTTCTGAAACATAAAAGCGTTTCGCATCTAAAGCTAAATCCACCCCGATCTGCATACCTTCAGGGATAATGCAGCCACGATCTATCACAACATTTTTAAGTATCACATGTTGATTGACAACAACTTTTGGCAAAATAACCGAACTTTCAATTTTACAATAGCTATGCACTCTCACGTCTGAAAACATCACGGAGTCAACTACGCTCGAACCGCTAATAATACAACCGCCTGAAACCAATGAATCCGTTGCTCTGCCTGTTCTGCCTTCGTCATTGAAAACAAACTTTGCTGGCGGCAGCTGTTCCTGATATGTCCAAATTGGCCAGTCTCTGTCATACAAGTTAAGCTCTGGAATCACTTTAGTAAGCTCCATATTGGCTTCCCAATAAGCATCTATCGTTCCTACGTCACGCCAATAATAATTACCATTTTTAGCGCCCACGCAACTATCCGTAAAACGATGTGCTTGTACTTTATATTTATTAATCAGGTAAGGAATAATATCGCTACCAAAATCGTGGCTGGATTTTGAATCCCCTGCATCGCGGATTAGCTGCTCATATAAAAACTTGGCGTTAAATATATAGATACCCATACTTGCAAACGCTTTTGTAGAGTCTCCTGGCATGTGTTTGGGGTTCGCGGGTTTTTCTGCAAACTCAACCACACGATCGTTATCATCGACAGCCAATACACCAAAACCTTTTGCATCTTCTAGCGGCACATTAATACAAGCAACAGTCATATCGGCATTACTTCTAGCATGCGTTGCTAACATTTTGCCGTAATCCATTTTATAAATATGATCGCCAGCCAATATCAGCACGTATTCGGCACCACCTTCACGCAATAGGTCCAGGTTTTGATATACGGCATCCGCAGTACCCTTATACCAGTCTTCCGAAATACGTTGTTGCGCTGGAATAATATTCACATATTCATTAAATTCACCACGTAAAAATCCCCAACCTCGCTGAATATGCTGGATCAGGCTTTGAGCTTTATATTGAGTTGCCACGTTAATGCGGCGTATGCCGGAATTGATGCAATTTGAGAGTGGGAAATCAATGATACGAAATTTTCCTCCAAATTGTACGGCAGGTTTAGCGCGCCAATCAGTTAAACTTTTTAAACGACTACCTCGACCACCCGCCAGAATAATAGCAGCAGTATTTTTGGTTAATGTACTAATAAAACGATCTGAATGCTGGTCGTGCGTCATGTTGCCCTCCTGAAGTTTAATTAATCATTTGATAATTAGCTGGGCTAAACTAAATTAACAAATTTGTCTTAAAATTACACATTAACTGCAATTGTTTACATTATAATCAATCTCAAGAACTATAATCTAGCTAGAACACGTTTTATCTGACAAATATAACTAAAAAGCTAAAAAATATGCCTTAAAAAGTTTAGGGGAAATGTATTTTGGTAAAATCTAATGAAACTCCAATAAAAACAGTCGGAAAAGTAACCGCGAAATCTAACAAAAAATTGAGCGCACCGTTTGATTCTCTTCGACTTATTATAGAAGCGCGCCATCATGATCCCTTTAGCTTTTTAGGTCTGCATAAAGTAGATAGTGAGTATGTTTATCGCACATTTATCCCTAGTGCAACTGAAGTATGGGTAAAAACTGAAAAGTGCTGGCTTAAGCTTGAAAAAAACCATTCTGATGGTTTATTTGAGTTACATAGCAAAGCCAAACTCGAAACCCCCTGCTTACTCAGGGTAGAGTGTGCCGGCAACACTTACGAAACTTATGATGCTTACACTTTTGGTTCAAGCATTACCCAGGACGAGCTTTATCTTTTTGGTGAAGGTCGTCTGATGCTGGCTTACAAGACGCTAGGCGCACAATGCATAACACAAGACAATATCGCTGGCGTTCGTTTTGCGGTCTGGGCACCCAATGCAGAACGCGTGAGTGTGATTGGCAGCTTTAATAACTGGGATGGCCGTATTCACTCAATGCGTGCGCATGGTTCAAGTGGGGTATGGGATATTTTTATCCCCAATCTTACAACGCATGACACTTATAAGTTTGAAATTCGCAATCGCCACACTGGCAATATTCTAGTTAAAACAGACCCTTATGGCTTTGAGTTTGAACAACGTCCTGGTACAGCAGCAAAAATCAGTACAAGCCACCACCAATGGGAAGATAAAAAATGGCTGGAAACGCGCAGAAAGTGCGATTGGTTGCATGCGCCATTTAATTGCTACGAAGTCCATTTGGGCTCATGGCAACGCAACAGCAAAGGTCACTTTTTAACTTATCGTGAGTTGGCTAAAACACTTGTACCTTATGTTGCCGAGATGGGTTATACCCATGTTGAATTAATGCCAATTTCAGAGCATCCATTGACTGAATCCTGGGGATACCAGACTACCGGTTATTTTGGCGTAACTAACCGTTTTGGTTCCCCCGATGATTTGCGCTTTTTGATAGACACATTTCATCAAGCTGATATTGGTGTGATTTTAGATTGGGTGCCTGGACACTTTCCAAAAGATGATTGGGCATTGGCACGTTTTGACGGTACAGCATTATATGAGCATGAAGACCCACGCTTAGGCGAGCATCAAGACTGGGGTACGCTTATTTTCAACTACGGCCGTAATGAAGTACGTAACTTTTTAATGTCAAATGCATACTTTTGGCTTTCTGAGTTTCATATTGACGGCTTACGTGTAGATGCTGTGGCATCCATGCTTTACCTTGATTACTCGCGCAAAGCTGGCGAATGGCTTCCAAATAAATATGGTGGTAGAGAGAATCTTGATGTGATTGAGTTCTTAAAACAACTCAACGTGATGGTCGGCGAAGACTTTGCAGGCGTTCTCACAATAGCCGAGGAATCTACCGCATGGCCTGGCGTATCTCGTCCGGTATATTTGGGTGGTTTAGGCTTTAGCATGAAATGGAATATGGGTTGGATGAACGATACCCTTGCTTACATTGAGCATGACCCAGTACACCGGCGTTATTATCATGACATGCTCACTTTTGGCCAACTTTATGCGTACTCTGAAAACTTTGTACTGCCGTTTTCACATGATGAAGTCGTGCATGGCAAACAATCATTACTAGACAAAATGCCTGGAGATGCATGGCAAAAATTTGCAAATTTACGTTTACTGATGACATATCAAATGACGGCACCGGGCAAAAAACTCAATTTCATGGGCAACGAGTTTGGGCAAGGACGCGAGTGGAATGTTAACAGCAGCCTTGATTGGCATTTGCTAGGCGATGACTATGAAGGTCACGAATGGCATGAAGGCATTAAGAAAGCCAATGCTGACCTAAATAAACTATATAAAGAAGTAGGAGCCCTGCATGCACTTGATTTTGTGCACCAAGGGTTTGATTGGATCGACTGTCATGACTCAGATCAATCCATTATTAGCTATGTAAGACGAGGCTTAGACAATAGTTTTGTTATAATTGTCTTAAATTTTACGCCTGTGTTACGCAAAGGTTATCGTATAGGCGTACCGCAAGCTGGGAGTTATAACGAGATTTTTAATAGTGATGCTGCTTGCTATGGAGGAAGTAATCAAGGCAACGGCTCTGGATTACACACTGAAGATGTTGCTTGGATGAATCATAATCAATCGCTAGTAATAACGCTACCGCCATTGGCGGGATTGGTTTTAAAGTTATCCTAGAGGCCCTACTGTTTAATCTAGATGGTTTTTACAATTTATAAAGTAACTTAATTAAAGAACAAATATTCAAATGGCTGCATTGACAACACTACCAGTATGGCAAAAACTTTGCGAACATGAAAAAATCATAGCATCAACCCACATGCGCGATTTATTCGCAAACGATCCTAAGCGTTTCGAAAAGTACAGCCTTAAATTCGCAGATATATTGTTCGATTACTCCAAACATCGCATGAATGATGAAACGCTGCCATTGCTTATACAGTTGGCACGCGAAGCTAACATTGAAAACTGGCGTGATAAAATGTTTTCAGGCGAGAAAATCAACATTACTGAAAACCGCGCTGTGCTGCACACTGCCCTGCGCAATCGCTCCAATACACCCGTTTATGTAGATGGTAAGGATGTGATGCCGGACGTGAACGCTGTTCTCACTCAAATGCGTTTATTTTCGAATAAAGTGCGCAACGGCAGTTGGCTGGGTTATTCTGGCAAACGTATTACCGATATTGTGAATATCGGCATTGGCGGCTCAGATCTCGGCCCAGTAATGGTCTGCAACGCACTTAAACCATATGCCAGCCCCGATTTAAACATTCATTTTGTATCTAACATTGATGGTGCGCATTTAATGCTTGCACTGGAGAAATGCAAGGCTGAAACCACCTTGTTTATTGTCGCCTCCAAAACTTTCACCACACAAGAAACCATGACCAATGCACATTCTGCACGCAACTGGTTTTTAAAGACAGCAAAAGATGATGCACATGTTGCTAAACATTTTGTAGCCCTTTCCACCAATTCCAAGGCTGTACAAGAGTTTGGTATCGATCTCGCAAATATGTTCGCATTTTGGGATTGGGTCGGCGGTCGCTACTCATTGTGGTCTGCCATTGGCTTATCCATTGCCTTATACATAGGCATGGATAACTTTGAAGCTCTGCTCACAGGCGCGCATGATATGGATATCCACTTCAAAACTGCGCCACTTGAGAAGAACATACCTGTGATTATGGCGCTAATCGGCATCTGGTATAACAACTTTTTCCATGTTGATACAAATGCGATACTGCCCTATGATCAAGGAATGGCGCGATTCCCTGCCTACATGCAGCAGGCAGATATGGAAAGCAACGGCAAGTTTATATGCCGTGACGGTAAACGTATACAATACAAAACCGGCCCGGTGATTTGGGGCGAAGCTGGCACCAATGGCCAGCATGCATTTTACCAGTTGATTCATCAGGGCACACAAATCGTTCCTGCTGATTTCTTAATTCCTGTGCATAGTCATTATGCGATTGGCAAGCATGGCTACGCACATCATAAAATTTTACTAGCCAATTTTTTGGCCCAAACGCAAGCACTCATGCTAGGAAAAACTAAGGAACAAGCCCGTGCTGAACTTGAACAACAAGGCATGTCTGGAGAGGCGCTCGAAAAACTACTGCCGCACAAGGTATTTGAAGGCAACCGCCCCACCACCTCCATATTATTCGATAAACTTACACCAAATACATTAGGCAAACTGATTGCGCTGTACGAACACAAAATATTTGTGCAAGGCATCATTTGGGATATCAACAGCTTCGACCAATGGGGCGTGGAATATGGCAAGCAAATTGCGCAACAAATCTTGCCCCAACTTACTAATGACGAGGTTGTAAGCAACTATGATAGCTCAACCAACGGCCTGATAAATCACACCAAACAATTGAGATAGCTTAAAACAGATGCTCTAGTGGCATCGTGTATAGAATATAAAAATACAAATAGATTCCTGCCTACGCAAGAATGGTGGAATGACTTAAGTTGCTACCTTAACTGCAAGCCCTTTGCCATTGCATCTAACCCTATCGATTTCGCCATACTCGCACCTAATCGTTTCGCAAAGCGGTCCACAACGGTTTCCTTGTTAGTGTAATCAACAATGTCCTCTTGTTTAATCACTTCTCGTGCCACGTAATCGGCACTGCCTAACGCATCGGCAAGACCAAGTTTGATGCTTTGCTCTCCGCTCCAAAACAAGCCACTAAATACTTCCGGCGTTTCCTTTAAACGATTGCCACGACCTTTACGCACCACGTTTTTAAATTGCTCATGCACCTCATTTAGCATGGCTTGTGCTAAAGCCTGGTGTTTTGGATTCACTGGTGAAAATGGATCTAGCATGGCTTTGTTTTCGCCTGCAGTCATCAGGCGGCGTTCTACGCCCACTTTTTTCATCACTTCGGTAAAGCCATAACCATCCATTAACACACCAATAGAGCCGACGATGCTAGCTTTATCCACATAAATTTTATCGGTCGCAACGGCAATATAATAGCCGCCTGAGGCACAAATATCTTCCACAACACCATAGACAGGGATTTTAGGATGGAGCTTCTTTTGGCGTATGATTTCATCGTTAATAATGCCCGCTTGTACAGGACTTCCACCAGGTGTATTAAAGCGTAAAATAATGCCTTTGGTTCCTGAGCTGTCATATGCGTCTTGCAAACTACTAATAACAGAATCAGCATTCACCTCTCCACCTGCTTCAATCACACCATTAATATCAATTAAAGCAGTATGCGGGCCAGCTGCTGCTTTCCCGCCAAACCAGTTTAATGCCAGAATCAATAATATAAATAAATAGCCAAATGTAAGTGCCTTAAAAAATATGCTCCAGCGGCGTGCCGTTTGCTGCTCTTTTAAACCAGACATTGCCAGTTTTTCGATGGTTTGCTGCTGCCAATTGTTGTTTGATGGTTCGATTTGCTCAGACATTCTATGTTTTCCTAATTAGGTAATTCTATGGGATTGATGTAATTGGTCAGTATGAATAGTAATTTGATGATTCTGTTCTGTAACAGGCAGCATTTGCAAGCTTTTGCCTTTGCATGGCCCCATCACACAAAATCCCGTATCGGGTCGATAATGCGCACCGTGTGTGGCACAAATAAGATAGTCCTTATTCAAAGTAAAAAATTCGCCTTGGTTCCAATCCAGTTCGACGGGCACATGCGCACATTTGTTCACATATGCATGCGCTTTGCCTTGAAAACGCACCACAAAGCCAGTGGCAAACTCTCCCAGCTGCGGAAGATTAAAACGCAGCCCCAGCGATTTTTCAAGTAAATCGTGACTATCTAAAACAATTGTGTTTTTATGCATGTGCCAATAGCCAATCGCTTAAGTCATTAAATTGATGGAACATTTGAATGCTATTGTAACCCATTAATTTGTCTTGCGAATGCGCCCCATAAGTCACCGCTACAGACTGTACACTGGCATTTTTAGCCATCTGCAAATCATAACTGGTATCCCCAATCATCAAGGTGCGCTCATGGGTGGTCACGCAGGTATCCATAATCTCATCCAACATCTGCGGATGTGGTTTAGAAAAGCATTCGTCCATTGTCCTTGTCGTATGAAAATAATTGCCTAACCCGCAATGCTCCAAGGCGAGATTAAGCCCTCGCCTGCCCTTTCCTGTCGCCACGGCCAGCTTGTAGCCGCGCCGGTTAAGTTCGACAATAGTCTCTTTAACACCTTCAAATAGCGGAATCGCCTGCTCACCTGCGTAATAATTGGCACTGTATTGTGAGGCCAAAGCCTGCGCTTTATCAACAGGAATATCGCCGTACAGCGCATGGATGGACTCTTTCAGCCCAAGTCCGATAATATTGCGCGCCGCATTAGAGTCTAGTGCAGGCAAGCCCACTTGCGCAGCCGCTTGCACTATGGCATTCGTGATCATACCTGCAGAATCGGCCAAAGTACCATCCCAATCCCACACTATTAAATCAAATACTTTACTCATTCTTTAACTTATTAAGTTTTAATTATCCAATGTTTGGATAAATCTATGTAATTCAAGAGGCAAAGGCGCAACTAATTTTAGTTTTTCGCCGGAAACAGGATGCAGTAAATTTGTCTGAGCAGAATGTAAAAACATGCGTTTTAAGCCTTTTTTGGACAGTTTTTTGTTTAGTGCAAAATCACCATACTTATCATCTCCAACAATGGGAAAGCCCAAATGTGCCAATTGCACACGAAGTTGGTGCGTACGCCCTGTAACAAGTTGCGCTTCTAGTAAACTATAACCAACAAAATTCTGTTTGAGATAAAAAATGGTTTCAGATACCTGCGCCTCGTCGTATTTATCTTTACTCTTATCAGTGACTACATTTACGCGGCGCTCACCGTTAGGCAAAACGTATTTTTGCAAATCCAAAATTACTCGCTTTTTATTATCGACCCATTTGCCAGCAACCAGCATGACATAACGTTTATCTGTTTTGTTGTTGCGAATCATTTCATGCAGAGCAACCAATGCAGCACGTTTTTTAGCCAGCATCAGCACGCCTGAGGTTTCGCGATCTAGCCGATGCACAAGCTCTAAAAATTTCGCTTTGGGACGCTCTAATCGTAACTGCTCAATCACACCGCGACTTACACCACTGCCACCATGAACCGCAAAGCCTGCAGGTTTATCTATCACTAATAGCGCATCATCTTCGAAAATAATGGTTTTTTCTAATATTAAAGTTGCTGGTGCATTAATTACTTCTTTTTCGACTGTAGCTATGCGTATCGGTGGAATACGTACAATATCGCCAAGAGCAAGCTTGTATGAGGCATCGATACGGCCTTTATTGACGCGCACTTCACCACTGCGCAGAATGCGATAGATATGGCTTTTAGGTACCCCTTTAAGCATTTTAGCTAAAAAATTGTCGATACGTTGGCCATTGCTCCCCTCATCCACAGTGAGGCTTGCAACCGAATGTGCGCCAATAATATTATTTCGTTCTAATTGCATCATAATTTTACTTAACTTTATTTTGCGTAAACTGGCGATAGAGCCTATACTTAACATGTTATTGAATTTAAATCGCTTTAGCGTTACTCAATAACATTGAAACGTGACAAAAAATACTTTGCAACACAATATTTTGGTTAATAACGCTCGCCATACTTAAAGTAGCGATAAATTAATTGCGCTCTAGCCGCCGCAGACAAATAAACATAAACGCGACTAAAGTTACTGAAGACAGAATTTTAACGGATTTATGACCAGCGTTGATAAAAATCAAGCGCCGGCATTAATTTTAAGATGTAGCAAAACCTATTCAATCAATCGACAAAACAGCACAAAATACGTGCTTTTTGCAATGCTAGCTTTTGCTGCAAGCAAGATTGATTTCAGCTACATCATGTTGCGCTTAATTATTGCGCACGATTAAAACATAATCTAGACCTAGTCTAGATAATAAATTGATTCTTCAGAACTTTATTCACCCGTCAAAAAGTCTGCCTGCTTAAGCGCGGGAGTACATAATGAAACGCATGTTATTTAATGCAACGCAATCGGAAGAATTGCGCGTTGCGATAGTCGATGGACAAAAATTAGTAGATTTAGATATAGAACACGCTGGTAAAGAACAGCGTAAAAGTAATATTTACAAGGGAGTCATTACCCGCGTAGAACCCTCACTGGAAGCCGCATTTGTCGACTACGGTACTGAACGTCATGGCTTTTTGCCTTTCAAAGAAATTTCGCGCAGCTATTTCTCAGACAAATCCGAAGGTGGCCGCACCCGCATACAAGATGTAATTAAAGAAGGTCAAGAACTTATCGTACAAGTTGATAAAGATGAGCGCGGCAATAAAGGCGCCGCTCTTACCACCTTTATCTCTCTAGCTGGCCGCTATTTAGTGTTAATGCCAAACAATCCACGTGGCGGCGGTGTTTCGCGCCGCATCGAAGGTGAAGATCGCAACGAGTTGCGCGATGTGTTGGCCCTTCTGGAAGTACCAAAAGGCATGAGTATTATCGCGCGTACCGCAGGTATTGGCCGCAATGCAGAAGAATTACAGTGGGATTTAAACTACCTTACACAGCTGTGGACTGCTGTGGAAGAGGCTTCTCATATACAGGCTGGCGCGTTTCTTATCTACCAGGAAGGTAGCTTAGTCATTCGCGCTATTCGTGATTATTTTAGCGCAGATATTGGTGAGATTTTAATCGACACGCCTGATGTTTATGAGCAAGCCGTGCAATTTATGAATCACGTCATGCCTGGCAATGTAGCACGTGTAAAACTATATCAAGATGAAGTGCCACTATTTTCACGTTTTCAGATTGAGCATCAAATCGAATCCGCATTTTCACGTGAAGTACGCTTGCCTTCTGGCGGTGCTATTGTCATCGACCATACCGAAGCGCTTGTGTCAGTTGATGTGAACTCTGGCCGCTCAATTAAAGGCAGCGACATCGAACAAACAGCCTTTAATACCAATCTGGAGGCTGCTGAAGAAGTTGCGCGCCAATTACGTTTGCGCGATTTGGGTGGCTTGGTAGTAATCGATTTTATCGATATGGAAAATCCACGTAATCAGCGTGACGTAGAAAATGCCTTGCGTGATGCCTTGCATGCTGACCGAGCACGGGTACAAACAGGCAAAATTTCACGTTTTGGCTTACTAGAGCTATCACGCCAACGCCTACGCCCTAGTTTAGGTGAAACCAATCACGCCGCTTGTCCACGTTGCAGTGGCACAGGTCATATCCGCGGCATTGAATCTACCGCTTTGCATATCTTGCGCATTACCCAAGAAGAAGCCATGAAGGACAATAGCGCTATTATTCAAGTGCAATTACCTGTTGAAGCTGCTACTTTCTTATTAAATGAGAAACGCGCTGATATTCACAAGATTGAGCAGCGCATGGGCGTTGAAGTAATATTGATTCCAAATATTCATATGGAAACGCCAAACTACAGCATTACGCGTATCAAACATGATGATATAAACGAAGAAACCTCTCAGGCAAGCTACAAGATGGTTGAACTGCCTGCCGAAACCGCTTATGTACGTAGCCTGAATGAAGAAGCTAAACCAAACCCACCAGAGGCCTTAGTAAAAGGCATTACCCCAGCCACTTCTGCGCCTATTGTAGAAGAAAACCCTATTACGCCTATAGTTGCCAAAACATCATTTTTAGGACGCATAAAAAAATGGCTGGGTGGTAAGGGTGAAGTAACTGTTGAAGAAAAAACAGAAGACAGGACTAATCGAGATAACAACCGCGATCGTGACCGTAATCGGAATCGTGACCGTAATCGGAATCGAGACCGTAATGCCAATAGTCGCGATCGTAACAATATAGGCAGCAACGAACGCAATGACAGGCCTCAGCAAGGGCAACGTCCTCAGCAAGCGCGGCCTGAGCGCACGCCACGCCCAGATAAACCTTCTGAGAATCGACCCATTGAAAATCGCGCAGAAAAAGTTGAAACAGTTGTTGCAGCAAGTGCTCTACAAAGCAACATTGCAATTGACACCAATCAACTCCCTCGCCAAGAACGTAGCGGCCGTAGCCGTCGTGGCGGGAGAAATCGTAAAAATCGTGATGGAAATCGTGAGCAAAACGCCGCAACTCCTGCTTTTATACCAAATGATGTGGCTGAAGACAGCACTACAACAATGGTTGAAGCCCCAGTAGCAATACAAGCTGTAGCGAAACCATCAAAACCTGTACGTACAGAACCAGAACCTGCTAAGCCAAAAGTAAAAGCAGATAAAAATCCAGCTAAAACTGAAGAAGTTGCAAAAACAACGACCAAAGCAAAAGTGGAGAAAAAACCAACATCTGCACGTAAATCAAAACCTGCCAAATCCATTGATTTAGCAGCAAGTGGCTTACAACTGGTGGAAACCAAAGGCGATGCCAAAGTAACCGCAACTGTGACTGAACCAGCAAAACCAAAAGCACCGCGTAAAGCACCTAACTGGAAGAAAAATGCAGAATCAGCTCCTGCTGATGTCCAATTAGTAATGGTCGAGACCCAAAAATAGTTACAAAATATAAGTCTTTTTAGAAACAAAAAGCCTGTCATGTTTATTCATGTCGGGCTTTTTGTTTAACTGCCTGTTTTAAATATCAAAAAAAGATTTACAGCATAAAATTTATGCTCTTAAAGCCACATAGATACTGGCTTACAAAGCTATATACTATTGATTATATTAGTACAAAACTTATCATTAAATTTGACATTTCAAACCTCTTCCCGTCCTTCCCGTGCAAATGAAAATCCATATTGTATGTGCGACCTGCCGTCCACAAATTACCACGAAGGTAATTTGTTTTCGCCTAACTATGTCTGTCCCGCTTCAGCATGAAATTTAATATAAAACAATGAATGCTTTTCACCTGCCAGCAGCGCTAACAATTGATCAATAGATTCATCTGCTGCGAAAAATTCAATAATTATAGGCAACTCACCGGCCAGTTCAAAAAAATGTTGCTCATGTATGTGCCCGTGACGGCCAAACCCTGCCACGGCATGCACAGCCGTTCCACCAGGAATTCCGATTGATTCTGCTTGCTTTAAAATCCACTCATATAGCAAATCGCCATGATGACGTAATCCCTCGGGTACAAATAATTTCAGGTAAATTCCTTGAATCATATTAACCTCGTATCAATTGTATTGTAAACAAGCCCATACCTGTCATGACAAGAGAGCCTAATACATGAACTAAGATATGCGTTGTTGCCCAGCCATATTGTCCACGAGTAAGCAAAGTGACCGCCTCAGCAGAAAAGGTAGAAAACGTAGTCAATCCTCCAAGTAACCCAGTCACAATAAAAAGTCTAACCTCCGGTGGGAATGTGGAAGCCACCGCAAAAATTCCCATAAACAACCCAATAAGATAACCCCCTATTAGATTCGCTGCCAATGTACCCAACGGCAATGCTGGTAATGTTGCATTAAGCATTATGCCTAACCACCAACGCATCCACGCGCCTATCGCAGCGCCAGCGCCTACGACTAGAAAGCCATTCAATCCCATGCTTACTCCCTAAAACAATATTAAAGCGACTAATTTATACAATATAATAATGCATCTACAGAGTTATATTGAAAGTATATTTTGCGCGTCTTATTTGCCACTTCCGAAGCTTACCCACTTATTAAAACTGGCGGATTAGCCGATGTAAGTGGCGCTCTACCTAAAACCATAAACAATTTAGCTGAATTTGATAGTGCTGTTGCCAATGTAGACGTCAAAATTCTAATCCCAGGTTACAGCGCGGTTTTAGAAAAATTAAAAAACATTATACCTATCGCGAATATTGAAGCACTTGGGCAGACTTGCACTTTGTTGATGGGGAAAATGCCTGATAGCGATACTGAGGTGATTGTGATTCAAAACACACCTCTGTACGAACGCAAAGGAGGCCCTTACAGTGACCAAAATGGCATTGAATGGCTAGATAATGCGCTTCGATTTGGTGTACTTTCACGCGTGGCTAGTTTGCTTTGCAGCAAAAATAGCCCTTTACAAGATTGGATGCCAGACTTAATTCAATGTAATGACTGGCAAACTGGCTTGGCACCCGCATATATGAAACTGGTGGACTTCTCTTCCACTAAATCTATTTTAAGCCTACATAACCTCGCTTTTCAGGGTTGTTATGATATCAGCTGGCTTAAGGCACTAGAACTTCCAGCTGAAAATTTTAAAATTAGTGGCTTTGAATATCATGGTCAAATCTCATTTTTAAAAGCAGGGCTTGTTTACGCAGACAAATTAAGCACTGTTAGCCCGACCTATGCACAGGAGATTCAAACTGAGGCATTTGGTTTTGGCATGCAAGGCCTGCTACAAATACGAAAGGATGATTTAACCGGCATTTTAAATGGCATTGACACAGAAGAGTGGACGCCAAAAACAGATCCAAGTTTAATCAAAAATTATAGTGTCAGCGACTTAACCGGCAAGCAGGCAGTGAAAAAGGCGTTACAACAACAATTAGGGCTTCATGTTGATGCAAATGCACCACTTTTGGGCATAGTAAGTCGACTCACACATCAAAAAGGACTGGATTTATTACCCGTGATTATGCATCAACTTATAGCAAATGGCTGTCAATTTGCCATTTTAGGAAGCGGTGACAAAGCGTTGGAAGCTAGTTTTAATGACTTTGCACAACGTTACCCAGAGCAAGTTTCCATGAATTCCGGATATAACGAAACTCTGTCTCACAATATTATGGCGGGAAGCGACATGTTTATTATGCCCTCACGCTTTGAGCCTTGTGGACTCAACCAGTTATATGGCCTGGCCTATGGCACACCGCCTATTGTCTCACCTACAGGCGGGCTGGCAGACTCTGTGTGCGATACCAATGATATTACAATTAAAAACAATACTGCCACTGGTTTTGTGATGAAAAGTGTCAGCAGTGCATCACTATTGGTCACCATTGAACACGCATTAGCCGCTTGGAAAAACAGAACGCTGTGGCAAAAAATCCAGAAAAATGGCATGCAGCAGGATATTGGCTGGGATTCGAGCGCTAAAGCCTATTTAAAGCTATACGAAAAAACACTGTCAAACAACTAATAAAAGTTGGCATGGTATATGCTTATTAATTATTAAGCTTCTCCAAAGCTAACTTCTCCTCCCTAGGGGCGTAACACATAAAAGATGTTGCGCCTCTTTTTTTATGTTATTTTTACTTAACAATAAAATGCTCGCGATAATATTTAAGCTCGTCGATTGATTCGTAAATATCTGCTAACGCCTCGTGTTTGCTGGCTTTCTTAAAGCCCGAGTAAATGCTTGGCTTCCAGCGGCGTGCAAGCTCTTTAAACACGCTGACATCCAAGTTGCGATAATGAAAATAAGCTTCTAAATCAGGCATATAGCGCGCCATAAAACGCCTGTCCTGGCAAATGGAATTACCGCACATGGGCGACTTCCCAGATGGCACAAATTGTTTTAAATAGGCAATCATTTGCTCGGTTGCTGCCGCTTCGTCTAAAGTGGACGCTTTTACTTTATCAATCAAGCCACTGCGGCCATGCATGCCTTTATTCCAGGCATCCATAGCATCCAGCACTGCGTCTGACTGGTGAATCACCAATACAGGCGATTCTCCCAACACGTTTAATTCAGCATCAGTAACTACCACTGCAAGTTCTAAAATACGGTCGGAATCTGGTAATAAGCCACTCATTTCCATATCGAGCCAGATTAAATTGTCGTTGTTTAGGCTATTACTCGCTGCTTCCATCATGATTTCCATTAAAATAGTACTTTACGGCATTACTAGTGAACTTATGGTGCACAAATGCTTCTGAATACTGCTAGTTTAACTTAATTTGAAAGTTCATGTTTTAGAATACTTATGGCATCTACACTCACACTTATTTTTATAACTTTATTAATTGCAACAACGCTTACTCGGTTTTGGTTAGGGTCACGGCAAATCACACACGTACAAGCAAATCGCATGCTTGTTCCAAGTGCATTTTCAGAAAATATTTCTTTAGAAGCGCATCAAAAGGCAGCGGATTATTCTACCGCAAAAACTAAACTAGCACTTACTGAAACTGCAATTCAGGCCTTATTGCTGGTTGTATTCACGGTTGGTGGGGCCTTGCAATGGATTGACAATAATTGGCGAAATATTTTAGCTCACCACGAAATCATTCGTGGTGCTTTAGTCATTTGCAGCGCAATGTTAATAAGTGCATTAATTGATTTACCTTTTGAGTATTACAAGACATTTACCGTTGACGAAAAGTTTGGTTTTAACAAAATGACCAACGCCATGTTTTTTAGCGATTTAGTCAAACACGGCTTAGTTGCCTTGGCACTTGGCTTACCGATATTATTTGCAGCCCTTTGGCTAATGCAAGGGGCTGGCGCATACTGGTGGTTTTATTTATGGGTATTATGGAGTCTATTTAATATCTTAATGTTAGCGGTTTATCCGACGCTTATCGCTCCACTATTTAATAAATTTACGCCGCTTGCTGATGAAAACCTTAAAACGCGTATAGAGGCGTTACTAACCAAGTGTGGCTTTAGATCGCAAGGCTTGTTTGTCATGGATGGTTCAGCGCGCAGTAGTCATGGCAACGCCTATTTTACTGGTTTTGGCAGTAGTAAACGTGTGGTATTTTTTGATACTTTATTAAGTCGATTAAATACTGAGGAAATCGAAGCTGTGCTTGCACACGAGCTGGGCCATTTCAAACACCATCATGTGATTAAGCGTATCGCCTTAATGTTTTTTATCAGCTTTTTAGGACTTGCTCTACTTGGCTGGCTAATGAAGCAAGCTTGGTTTTATAATGGACTAGGCGTGACGACGCCTAGCGACTATATGGCATTGATTTTATTCCTGTTAATATCACCTGTATTTCTATTTTTGTTGCGCCCTATTATGGCAAGTTATTCACGCAAAAACGAATTTGAAGCGGACGATTACGCCGCCAAGCACGCCAACGCGAATAATTTGGTTGAAGCGCTGGTAAAGCTTTACCGCGATAACGCCTCTACGCTTACACCAGACCCTTTGCACTCTGCGTTCTATGACTCGCATCCGCCTGCAAGCATTCGCATTTCTAAATTAGCAGCGTATACTGCAATTTAGCGAGTCGGGGGATAAAAGCAATGAAGAAGACATTAACGATATTGTTATGTTTGTTTAGCTTGCATGCTGTTGCTAACGACATATTTGCTAAGGCAGATGTTGCCGCGGGTAAGGCCTTGCTAGAAAAAAACTGTATAAGCTGTCACGCCTCTAGTTATGGCGGTGACGGCTCAGGCATTTATACGCGTGAATATCCCAAAGTAAAAACCAGCAAAGGTCTAATCACGCAAGTACGAAGCTGCAACACAATGCTTGGCCTCAAGTGGTTCGAGGATGAAGAGCTCAACGTTGCGGCTTACTTGAACCAAACTTACTATAAATTCACACAATAGATGCAAGGCTTAGTTGTTGCCTCCTACGGCAAGCGTTACGAAGTCGAGTTGGCGGATAAAACGCGCATTAGCTGTGTTACACGCGGTAAAAAGACTGATTTAGCCTGTGGCGATATTGTCACCATCAAACTTACGGATAAAACTCAAGGCGTTGTGGAATCAAGCCTGCCAAGAAAGTCATTGCTTTATCGCAGCAATGCGTTCAAAAGTAAAGTTCTTGCCTCAAATGTCACACAAATAGTAATTGTATTAGCGACACAACCAAGCTTTTATGAGGCCTTACTGAATCGGTGCTTGGTTGCAGCAGAAGCCGCCAACATTAAGCCATTGATTGTGCTGAACAAATGCGATTTGCCTGATGCAGATGACGCAAAAAATAAACTGAAACATTATCAAAATCTGGGATATCAAGTTGTGCATTTGTCTGCTAAACAAGATATTGCCGAGCTCAGGCCCTATCTTCGCAATCATCAAAGCGTACTGGTAGGCCAATCGGGGATGGGTAAATCTACCATCATTAATAAACTGCTACCTAATCAACATGTGCGCACACAAATGATCAGTGAGGCACTTGATAGCGGCAAACATACGACAACGGCTGCGCATTTGTATCATTTGGACGAGGCTAGCAGCTTGATTGATTCGCCTGGCTTGCAAGAGTTTGGTATGCACCATCTTTCTCAGGAAGAATTAGAATTAGCTTTTAAAGAGTTTCGGCCATATCTAGGCAAATGCCGCTTTAACAACTGCAAACATATGCACGAACCTGATTGTGCAGTGATAAATGCAGTTAAAAATGGAGCGGTATCATCTACAAGATTGGGGTTTTATCAAACCTTAGCGCAAGAACTCAACATTTAGTTGAGTCAGAAAAAGATGAAATCCATATCAATTTCATCTATTGGCGATTATCATCTACCATCATTATAATAATACATGCAGCTGCCTTGAGATAATTGATTTCCTGGATATTGCCGAGGATTGATTTAATAATATGGATGATCCAAAAAGAGAGAAAATAGATGTCGCGCGGCTTACACTTGGCATGTATGTAACCGAGCTAGATAGGCCGTGGATAGGCACACCTTTTATGCTGCAAGGTTTTTTATTGGACGATCAGGCGGATATAGACAAAATCATGTCCTTATGTCAATTTGTCTACATAGACCGTACAAAATCCGTAGGCAATCAATTTGCCGCCCCTATTAAGCAAAGTGTTGCCATTAAGCGCGAAGGTGCTGTGGTGCAAATAAAAGATCCAGGCAGAGATGAGTCAGAGAAAAAATCTAATAATAATGCAAAACCTCAGCTTTCTAGTGAATCTTCATTCGTTGATATTCTGCGAGAACTAAAAGGTTACCAAGCGCCACAAAATATTAAGCGCAACAGCCAAGATGGCACGATATATAACGTTAAATATGGAGCCAATACAGCTGAGCAGGCGGCTCTCCCCTATCAAACCGAGAGTAATCCTCATCAAAAATCAATCTCCAAACAATTAGCTGAAGACGTGGGTGGGTTTTTTGGTGGTTTATTTAAACGCAACAAACTTAAATCAACAGTTGATAACACCAATAATGCCAATAAAACAAAAAACAACCTTAAAAACAGCTACACAGTAACGATTTATGAGGAAGAGCCGCCGGTCGAAAATGAAATAGCGGTTATTTACCCAGTTTATGAACAATCACAAATAGCCACGAGAGAGATATTTGATGCAGTGGCTAACGAGCAGAATCTCGATTTATCTGCTGTGAGTGAAATTTTAGATAGCATGGTTGAAAGTATTGGTCGGGTCCCAGACGCTTTAATGTGGCTGGCAAAACTTAAACAAACCGATGACTATTCTTATAACCATGCCTTACACGTCTCAATTACTTTAATGGCTTTTGCTAATTTTTTAGCACTTTCTAAAAAACAAATTAAAGAAATTGGTTTAGCTGGCTTATTACAAGATGTAGGTAAAGTTAAACTTTCTGCAGATGTACTGCTTAAAGAAGGAAAACTCTCTCGTGAAGAATATGAATATGCAAAAAGGCACGTAGACGAAAGCCTGAAAATTCTTGAAAAAACCCCTAATATCCCATCGCCAGTGCTTAGCATGATAGCGCAGCATCATGAACGATTTGATGGCAGCGGTTATCCGAATCAATTAAGGGAAAATCAAATTACCCTGGCATCACAAATTGCTGGCCTCATCGATACTTATTGTGCCATTACAAGCCATAAAGCTTATGCCAAGGGAGTTTTTCATCAGGAAGCTTTAGATAAAATTCATCAACTAAGCGGACAGCAATTTAGCAATGAGTTGGTTGATCAGCTTGTTCAATTTATGGGCATGTACCCCGTCAGCTCATTGGTTGAGCTTAATACCGGAGAAGTTGGAGTAGTCATACAGCAAAACCAAGTAAGGAGACTATTGCCACGTCTTATGCTGTTGTTAGGGCCAGATAAATCGCGCTATACGTCTCCTGTCATTCTGAACCTGTTAAATAGCCCACCTACGCCGTCTGGAGAACCATACAGAATAGTAAAAAGCTTAGCTCCAGACAGTTACGGCCTTAACCCAAGTGATTTTTACGTTTAAATCGAAAGCAGTTTTCATAGGCAGCTTTAAATGATAATAGAAGATGGTTTAACCACGGAAGAACTTCAACCAGAAGAACCGCAGGAAGTTGAAATCGCTTATTCAGAACAAGCTATTTTAGAAAAATTAAACTTATATGAACTCAAGCCAGCAACGCTGTTTACCCACCTGAAAGTTAATACTAATGCGCTTGAACACGCAACAATAGCTTATCACCCGCAATTAAATTCATTTTTATTGCAACTGTGTTCTAAACTTAAAGATTGGCAACCTCAGCAAGATATAACAACCTTTACAGCCAATATCAATCAATTAATTTTTCTTTGGCTCAATGCCGTTCAAGAGGGCGCAAGTACACAAACCATATTGAATCTTCTAAGCTGTTTTGAATTTAAATCGAAATTAGGCATTTCAAACTCAGCCAAACTACATTGCTTTCTTTTTGATTTAGTAGCTGAAACTAACCACCAACATCAGCAGTTACAGCTCAATTACACACTTAATTTTGATGCCGATACAAAGCTACCTAATACTAAACAAATATTGAGCAATATTGATAAGGCTATAAAAAATTTAAATGAAAACCCTCAAATAGGCTTATTTTCTATGCACTTTCAAGTTGCGAAAAATAATCCTATTCTTTCGCAACTGATTACCTCAAGCTTAAGTAAGAAAATCACTTCAAGACTTAAGCAAAATATTTCTCCTGATTACCAACTCTACTACAGCAGCAACTTGCAGTTTGACATTTTAATTCCCAATCTGAGTAGTGATATTCAGCTTAATTTACTTGCAGCTAAATTACAACGCACATTCGAGCAGATGATATTTGTAGGCAATCAATCAATCTTAGTAACTCCATTCATTGGTTGTGCATTCATTAATAAATCATCTCAACAAGCACATGATTTATATGGACATTCTAAAATGGCATTAGAAAGCGCCTTTTCCAAACAGCAACAATTTGTAATGTATTCACAGGAATTAGAAAAACAGTTATCAGTACAGAATGATCTGGAAAATAAAGTGTTGGAAGCTTTTTCCAATGATAGTTTAACTTTGTTTTTCCAACCTATTGTCAATCTATCAAATTCAAAATGCGTTGGTGCCGAAATGCTACTACGTTGGTCTGATATAGGGGGTTACAGCGTATATCCCAGTCTAACCATTGAAATTTTAAACAAAGTAGGTAAAGGTAAATTATTTACGCGCTGGCTAATCAATTCGGCCTGCAGATATTCTAGCGAGCTGTTCTATGAGCAGAATTTGAAGCTTTATCTGACCATTAATTTACGCGCGGAAGATTTATATGATGTCGAATTACCCCACCTGCTGTTACAAGCATTGGCGCTATGGAAAATTAATTCTAAGGATATCGTCCTTGAGGTCACGGAAAATGGCATTCTCGAACACAATGAAGCAACCGACTCTGTTATTAAACAGTTATCTGAAAATGGCTTCAGACTAGCCTTAGATGACTTTGGTACCGGATTTTCTTCGCTCTCACGGTTGCGTACTATGCCGATTGACTTAATTAAAATTGACCAGTCTTTTGTTCGCAATATTAGTCATTCGAAACATGATTTCGAAATCGTAAAATCGATTGCTATGCTGGCGAACAGCATTGGCAAAGAAGTGCTTGCAGAAGGCGTTGAAGACAAGGAATGCTTGGCGCTAATAAAAAAAATGAAAATCCATAAATGTCAGGGTTATTATTTCGCCAAACCCATGCCTTTTGACAAGTTTGTAGCATGGGCAAAGCAGCATTAGTTGGCTCACTGGTATAATAGCGCCATGCAAATTACCACACGTTTAGAATTTGATGCTGGGCATCGCATCCCCAACCATAAAAGCCAATGCCGCAACTTGCATGGTCATCGCTACGCGCTTGAAATCACGCTCTCTGGCGACATTATCAATCAAGAAAAAGTATCAGAAAATGGCATGGTGATGGATTTTTCCGACGTTAAAAAAATCGCGAAAGAATGTGTTGTGGATGTTTGGGACCATGCATTTTTGGTATTTATCGATGATCAACCTGTATTGGATTTCTTAAACTCATTGCCCAATCACAAAACAGTCATATTCACCCGTGTGCCCACTGCGGAAAACATGGCGGCTGAAGCTTTTAGAATACTTAAGAGCGAATATAAAGACACCTATGGAAATCATCTCAAATTAGAGCGTGTCAGGCTTTACGAGACACCCAATAGTTGGGCTGACGCGCTGACGTAACTCGCTGTAAATATTTCAGTTAACAGCCTATTTTCATTGCTTAAACAATCAGCCTATACCCTGAAGCCCATAACGGCTCTCAAATGAAACGCGCACGTACAAGGAAGGCAAGCCAATAATAACTTACTTATAAAATTAAGGTTTGCATCACCTGACGCAAACCTACTTGCCAGTCTGGAAATTCAATATTAAATGTACTTTTTAGCTTTGTATTGTCTAGCCTTGAATTTGCTGGGCGTGCTGCTGGAGTCAGATAATCCGAAGTGCTAATCGCCACAACATTTTCCACACTCGCTTTTAGCGCAGGCCAGTTTTTAGTGGAAAGCAGCTTATTGTATTCACTAATAATTGCACAGCTAAAGCCGTGCCAGGAAGTACTGCCAGCATTGGTAAAATGGTAAACGCCGGTTTGATTTTCGTGTTGTGGCTGCCAAATATTAACTAATTGCAAGACACCATCGGCAATGCTCTCACTGCTTGTCGGAGCGCCAAACTGATCGGCCACAATACGCAAGCTATTATGCTCGGTCGCCAGGCGCAGAATGGTTTTCAAGAAATTTTTACCATAAGCGCCATATACCCAGCTGGTGCGTAAAATCAAATGCGGTAACTCAACTTCTCTTATCGCTTCTTCGCCCACAAATTTACTTTTTCCATACACGCTCACCGGGTTAGTAGCATCTTCTTCAACGTATGGCGTCGCTTTGGTGCCATCATAAACATAGTCGGTAGAAAAATGAATTAAAGCTGCATTAAGCCTTGCTGCTTCTTCAGCCAATATCTGTGGGGCGATTGCATTGATTGCATGGGCTAATTCCGGCTCCGCTTCCGCCTTATCGACCGCTGTATAGGCAGCAGGGTTGATGATTAAATCGGGCTTAATTTCACGCACTACACGACGAATATCATGCACCTTTGTTAAATCAAGCTGCTCACGTGATAAAGCGAACACTTCGTTTTGTACAAGTTTAGCCTTTAATGCGCGCCCTACTTGCCCATTCACACCAGTGAGTAGAATTTTTTTGTGCATGCGCATCAATTAAAATCTAAGCAAACTTACTAGCCGCTTGCAGACTCAAGCCCTGACTGTCTTTAGATGATAATATCGGCATGCCCTGAAGCGGCCATTCTATGCGGATAGTCGGATCATCCCATTTCACACAGCATTCAAATTGCGGTGCATAAAAATCCGTGGTTTTATACAAAAATTCAGCCGTATCTGAAAGTACCAAAAATCCATGCGCGAAACCAGGTGGTATCCACATTTGACGTTTGTTTTCAGCAGACAAATGAGTACCAACCCATTGGCCAAGAGTCGGCGAAGATGCGCGCATATCCACCGCCACATCAAATACCTCGCCCTGTGTTACGCGCACCAGCTTGCCCTGAGCCCGTTCGATTTGATAATGCAATCCACGCAGTACATTTTTGACAGATTTCGAATGATTATCTTGTACAAAATGAATATCTAAACCTGCGGCTTCTATAAATTTTTGTTGATTAAAACTTTCAAAGAAAAAGCCTCTCTCATCACCAAACACCCTAGGTTCAAAAATAAGCACTTCCGGAATTTTAGTTTTAATGACATTCATTAAAACACCTGTTCTTGCAGCACTTGTTTAAGATATTGCCCATAGCCATTCTTGGCGTATTTATTTGCCAAAACCTCTAATTGCAGTGCAGTGATAAACCCCATTCTGTAGGCAATTTCTTCAGGGCAGGCAATTTTTAAACCTTGGCGTTTTTCGATGGTTTGAATGAATGAACCCGCTTCAATTAATGAGTCATGCGTGCCTGTATCTAGCCAGGCCATGCCGCGGCCCATCACTTCTACTTCTAAATCGCCCCAGTCTAAGTATTGACGATTCACATCGGTAATTTCCAACTCACCGCGTGCAGATGGCTTCATGTTTTTAGCAATTTCTACTACGCGATTATCATAAAAATACAAACCCGTCACCGCATAGCGTGATTTTGGTGATGTAGGTTTTTCTTCAAGACTAACGGCTTGGCCTTGTGCACTAAATTCCACTACGCCATAACGTTCTGGATCTTGTACTGGATAGGCAAACACAGTCGCACCCTTACTTCTTACAGCCGCTTTTTGTGCCATTAATGCGAGCTCATGTCCATAAAAAATATTGTCTCCTAAAACTAATGCGCAAGTGTCTTTGCCAATAAATTGTTCACCGATTATAAATGCTTGAGCCAGTCCGTCGGGTGAAGGTTGCACAGCATAGCTAATTTTCATACCCCATTGGTTGCCATCGCCCAGTAATTCGCTAAAACGTGGCGTATCTTGCGGCGTAGAAATGACCAATACTTCTCGGATTCCCGCTAACATCAAGGCCGAAAGCGGGTAGTAAATCATAGGTTTATCGTAAACAGGTAAAAGTTGTTTCGAAACCACTTGCGTGGCTGGGTAAAGGCGTGTGCCAGAGCCTCCTGCTAATACAATCCCCTTCATGCTAACTCCTCACCACGCTCTTGGTAGTTTTTGTTCACCCAGTTTTTATACTCACCGCTCGTCACATTACTTACCCAATCTTGGTGTGCTAAATACCAGCTCACGGTTTTTTGTATACCTGTATCAAAAGTTTCCGCTGGTTTCCAGCCTAATTCACGCTCAATTTTAGTAGCATCAATGGCATAACGCTGATCATGACCCGGCCTATCTTGCACAAAGGTGATTTGATCGCGATAACTACCTGATTTTTTAGGTTTTTGTTGATCCAGCATGTCGCATAAAGTATACACAACATCCAAGTTGGTTTTTTCATTCCAACCACCAATATTATAAGTTTCACCAACTCGTCCAGCCTCTAATACTCGCCTAATCGCACTGCAATGGTCACCCACATAAAGCCAGTCGCGCACATTACTGCCGTTGCCATAGATAGGTAGCGGCTTGCCATTGAGGGCGTTATGAATCACTAATGGAATTAATTTTTCAGGAAAATGATACGGACCATAATTATTTGAGCAATTGGTCGTCAGCATCGGCATACCATAGGTATGATGATAGGCTCTAACCAAATGATCGGAAGCCGCTTTAGAAGCTGAATACGGGCTATTGGGTTCGTAAGGATTGGTTTCTTTAAAGGCGGGATCATTAGCACCTAAAGAACCATACACTTCATCAGTGGACACATGCAAAAATCTAAAAACGGCTTTATCTGTGTCGTTTAAGCTACTCCAATAGGCACGCGCTTCTTCAAGCAGATTAAATGTGCCTACGATATTGGTTTGAATAAACTCACCAGGCCCGTGGATTGAGCGATCAACATGACTCTCAGCAGCGAAATTTACAATGGCGCGCGGCTGATATTGCTTTAAAAGTGATCCTACCAACTCATTATCACCAATATCACCATGCACAAAAACATGTTCAGTATTCTGTTCGATATCAGCCAAGTTAGCCAGATTGCCAGCATAAGTGAGCTTATCCAAATTAACCACCCTGCTTAATCCCAGCTTCACCCAATCATTGACAAAATTACTGCCAATAAAGCCCGCACCGCCAGTGACGATAATACAATTGTTCATTTTTTACTTCCTAATTTGAAACAGTTACCAAAGTTTGGCACCTGCTTTTGTTAAGCTTTTAACATATTCCTCATGTGCAGCCAATTCAGACTCATCTGCTTTGATAACTTTTAAGGTTCGTTCACCACTTACTATAAATTGATTTGTGACCATCTGCTGAGTTTGCCCTAAATCCATCATCAAACTATCTTGCCCGCGCGTCATTGCCATATATACTTCAGCCAGCAACTCCGCATCCAGCAGCGCACCGTGCAAAGTTCGTCTGGAGTTATCTATGCCGAAATGCTTACACAGCGCATCTAAATTATTCCGTTGACCCGGGCGCGAGTCTTTCGCCATTTTCAACGTATCAGTGATTTTAGCGGAGATTGTTTCAATTGGCTTTAGCCCGATTCGGCCAAGCTCGCTATTAATGAAACCTACATCAAACGGCGCGTTATGGATAATCAGTTCGGCGTCACGAACAAATGCCATTAACTCTTGCGCAATCGCTTCAAATAATGGTTTGTCCTGCAAAAACTCTAATGTAATACCATGTACCTCTTGAGCGGCAGGATCTATCTCCCGCTCTGGATTTAAATATACATGGTAATGATTATTGGTCGGACGGCGATTGATCATCTCCACTGCAGCAATTTCAATGATTCGATGGCCTTGCGCAGGGTATAAGCCTGTAGTTTCAGTATCTAAAAAGATTTGACGCATACTTTTGAGTTTTCTATAAAAAAGCTGCTACGCCTTGATTGGCCAGTTCATCTGCGCGCTCGTTACCCGCATTTCCAGCATGCCCTTTTACCCAAATCCATTCAACGTTATGTTGATTTGTGAGTAAGTCCAATGCTTTCCATAAATCATCATTTTTGACGGGTTTTTTATCTGCAGTGCGCCAGTTTCGCACTTTCCAGCCAATAATCCACTCACTAATACCTTTTTGAACGTAAACTGAATCTGTATATATTTTAACATTACAAGGCCGTTTTAACGCCTCTAAGGCGCGAATTACAGCTGTTAATTCCATACGATTATTGGTAGTAAGGGCTTCACCCCCGTGCAAAGATTTATACTTGCCATCATAGTGCAACCAAACACCCCATCCACCAGGGCCTGGATTGCCTTTGCATGCCCCATCAGCATAAATTTCTACAACTTGGTTTATTGTCCTTTTTGGATTGGTTGTTTCTATTGGATTCATTATTTATTTTATTGTTGATTTGGCTTAGATTTAGGATTGCTATTCACGACAAGTCTTGATTTAATTAAGCTTTTCTTCCAATTTGGTTTCAGTAATGTCATGTTTACAACACGCTTTTTGGCGACTATGAAATAAAGCCCCCCCATCATTGGCCACCATTTGCCACCCATTTTATCCATAAATGCAAAACGATTCAGCCACTTTTCATCGTTAATCGGCGGCTCATAACAATCCATGCTTCCACTTACAAACTCTAGTCCCAGCAAGGCCAACCAGTCTTTAATGCGAGATAAAGTAAAAAAATGTCCATGCCAAGGGTAGTTCTCATTTTGTACAAAATTAGCATCTTTGGTAAACAATTGCTTTATTCCCCAGGCGCTCATTGGATTAAAGCCAGTCAAAATTAAATGGCCTTCTGGCACTAATATACGCTCTGCCTCGCGTAAGGTTTGATGAGGATTTCCACTGAATTCCAATACATGCGGTAAGCACACCAAATCGATACAACTTTCGGAAAATGGCAGATAGTCACTTTCACAATAAGCATCACCTTCACTATTACCCACGTGCAATAGATGTGGGATACGTGAGTTTTTAAGTGCATCAAGTTGCAGCATGCCTAATTGAAGTGCGTTAAAGCCAAAAATGTCGCCCACCACAGAGTTGTATATGGCTTGCTCTCGCGTGAGCAAATATTGCCCAAGCGTACTGCTTAGCCAATCATGCTGACTTGCATAACTATTTTGTGATGCTTGTTGCATTGCTATGTAAACAAAACTACCATTAAAAACATGTTCAACATTATTCCTATTTCGGCCTTTGACGACAATTATATATGGCTTTTGCATAATGCGCGGCATGCAGTTGTGGTAGACCCCGGTGATGCACAGCCTGTGATTGAAACACTTAATAAACTAAAGTTAGAATTGGTTGCAATATTAATTACTCACCACCATAGCGACCATATTGATGGTGTCACCAAACTACTAGAATACAAGCGCGTACTTGTCTATGCACCACAATATGAAACTTTTAATTTTAAACACACTCAATTAATTGATGGTGATGAAATAAATTTACCAGAAATTCAACAAAGATTTCGTATTATGTGGCTACCTGGACATACTTTAGGGCATATTGCGTATGTGAATGATGAATATTTATTTTGTGGAGATACCTTATTTGGCGCTGGCTGCGGCCGATTATTTGAAGGAACGCCCGCGCAAATGCTTCATTCATTACAGCGCTTAAAAACACTTAATCCAAGCATAAAAGTATTTTGCACGCATGAATATACAGCCAAAAATATTGATTTTGCGCTTACTTTAGAACCCGACAATGTAGATTTATTAAAAAGAAAACAGCAAGTGCAAGCATTGAGAACACAAAAAATTCCAAGCATACCTAGCACCATAGAATTGGAACTCAAAACCAATCCATTTTTACGATGCAGGCAAGCAACAATCATCAAAAATTTACAATTTAAAAATGATGATGAATTATCTGTTTTTACGGCACTTAGAACCTTAAGAAATCATTATTAATCATCTACATAACATTAAATTATAAAGTGTAACTTTCACTTGACTATTCTAGTCCCAATCGCTACTATTTAATACCGTTTTGCAGGACAATGTCTCAATGGATGAAAAAAAGATTCAAGTGCTGGCTCTCACTAGGGCTAAACATCTAAATTTTGTTGTAAGTTTTTTCAGCTTTATTTTGCTTGTATATACAGCAATCTATTCACAGCACACAGCTGCTGAAACCAATGTTTCTGGTGTAGATATCGAGATTTCAAACGAGCCAGTAGCTAGCAATTTGGTTGGCGATCCAGTACAAAACTTTTTGACGGACTTAGATACAAACGACAACAATCAAGAAGATTTATGGGCGCGCATCAAAGATGGCTATGCAATGCCTGACATTGAATCACAATACACCTCAACGCACGAAGCTTGGTATGCTGCTCGCCCAGACTACGTAAAACGTATGGTGGATCGCAGCCAAAGATATCTGTTTCATATTGTAGAAGAAGTACAAAAGCGTGGCATGCCAACTGAAATCGCGCTTCTTCCGATGATAGAAAGTGCTTTTAACCCAAAAGCTAATTCTCATAGCAGTGCTTCGGGCATTTGGCAATTCATCCCCTCTACAGGTAAAACATTCGGCCTAAAGCAAAACTGGTGGGTAGATAATCGACGCGATGTTACCGCTGCAACCAATGCTGCTCTAGATTATTTACAGAAGTTGCATGGCATGTTTGGAACTTGGGATCTGGCCCTAGCTGCCTACAATGCAGGTGAGGGAACAGTACAACGCGCTATAGATCGTAATCGCAGGCAAGGTTTACCAACAGACTATCAAAGCTTAAATTTGCCAGAAGAAACAAAAAATTATGTACCAAAGTTACAAGCGATTAAAAATATTGTTTCTGATCCTGAAAAATTCGGTTTAGATATTGGCTCTATTCCGAATCGTCCTTATTTCGCTCGTGTAACCATGCCTAAACAAATCGATGCGAAATTAGCAGCGCAATTGGCTGAAATATCATATGAGGAATTTATATCGCTTAACCCAAGCTACAATCGCCCAGTGATTACTTCTACAGGTGAGAAACATCAATTGCTATTGCCAGTGTGGGCGGCAGAGCGTTTTGCAGACAACCTAGCCAGCTACGACAAGCCCCTTACTAGCTGGCAGACCTATAATGCCAAACGTGGTGAACGCATGGACAATATTGCCAATAAATTCGGCATCAATGTCAGTCAATTACGTAATGTTAATGGATTATCTTCTTCTAAAAAATTACGCAATTCACAAGCCATGTTAGTACCCGCGGTTTACAATGGCAAACCCATTAGCAACGCATCAGAAATCAAATCCGATGGCATCAACGTTGCTGAAATGGAAAATAATAATTCCATTAACCAGGTAAGCGAAAGTGAGCAAGCCCCAGGCCAATCCGTCACACATAAAGTTAAAAATGGCGAGACTTTACAGACTGTAGCGACTAGGTTTGGCACAGACACTAAAAACTTAATGAAGATTAATCACCTTAAAAGCGGCAAGCTGAAAACCGGACAAACACTAAAAATTAACAATGTTGCTTATAAGAGCAATAGCCGCATAGCATCAAGCCATTCAAAATCTAAAATCTCAAGCTCGCATAATAGAATTATTAATAGTAAAAAAATTACTACCTCCAGGCACATTAGCGCACGATCGCACATTCGATTAAGATAGCCATAACATGAAAAATTTTGCATTTCTAAGCAATGGTATATTAAAGAGAAATGCTAAAGCCAGCGGCATTTTCCTGTTAATCATCTTTCTTGTTGCTTGTAATAAGCCCGCAAAAGATTTATCCAAAGAAAACTTAACCGATCTAAACAAAACCTACCCCAGCCAAACTGGCGGCACACTAATAGATGCCATGACCGGTGAGCCTTCAGGCTTGATTTCCATGATTGCCGGTGAATCTGCTTCTTCAGCAATCTCCTCAAATATTTTTAATAAGCTACTTAAATACGATAAAAATCTTGATTTAGAAGGCGAGCTTGCCGAAAATTGGCAAATTTCTACAGATCAAAAAACCATTACTTTTAAACTCAAGCCCAATCTCAAATGGGCAGATGGCAAACCGCTTACTAGCGAAGACGTTCTTTGGACGTGGCGTACGGTCATCGACCAAAAAACTGGCAGTCCTTATGCTTCTGATTATCAACTTGTAAAAAATGCCGAAGCGCCTGATCCACTTACCTTTAGTGTGACTTATGAGCAGGCTTTCGCACCTGCCTTGGACAGTTGGGCCGGCTTACAAGTACTGCCTAAACATCTCTTAGAAGGCCAAGACTTACATACTACGGCATTTGCGCGCAATCCTGTAGGCAGCAATTATTACAAGCTGGATAGTTGGTCACATGGCGAAGTTATAAAGCTATCGCGTAACCCAACCTCCGTATTGGGCCAAGCGAAAATTGATCACCTTGTTTCACGCATCATTCCTGATAGTTCTGCACAATTTTTAGAACTGATGGCAGACAATATTGACAGCATGGGGTTAGATCCCATTAAATATGCGCGTATCATTCCGGCACGGCCTGAATTACAGCGAAAACTGGCTTTGTATAAAGAACTTGGTAACAGCTACACCTACCTTGGCTTTAACCTGAAACACAAACCTTTTGACGATGTGCGTGTGCGCAAAGCCATTAACTACGCCATTGATAAGCAAGAGATAATTGATGGCGTTTACTTAGGGCTAGGAATTAACATTGCATCACCTTACAAACCCGGTACACGTTGGAGCAACCCTAATTTAGAACCCTACCCTTACGACCCGGCGAAAGCAAAAACATTGCTAAAGGAATCCGGTTTCGTTACAAATAGCAATGGAATTTTAGAGCGTGATGGCAAGCCACTTTCTTTCGAAATTGTGACCAATCAAAATAAAGAGCGTGAAAAATCAGCCGTGCTCATTCAACGTCGTTTAAAAGCGGTTGGTATTGATGTGAAAATTCGCGCCATAGAATGGGCCAGCTTTATCAGCCGTTTTATCAAAACAGGTGATTTCGATGTGGTGCTTCTAGGCTGGGGCTTAGGCTTAGACCCTGATCAATACAATATTTGGCACTCTAGTCAGCAAGCGCCTGGGCAGTTTAACTTTATTGGTTACAATAATCCAACTGTTGACAAACTATTGGAACAAGGTCGCTTGGAACTGAATCCTGAAAAGCGAATGAAAATTTACCACGATTTTGCGCGCATTTTATTGGATGATAGTCCGATTGTATATTTGTCAGCAGGCTATGGCCTCACCGCAATCCACAAGCGCGTCAAAGGTATTGATAACCCAGCCCCACCTGCGGGTTTGGGCTGGAACTCAGAGACATGGTACATTCCTGAACCATTAAGACGCAACGAGGTAAGCGAAAATTAACCATGCTGAACTATTTAATTAAACGCGTGCTGTGGATGGTTCCTTTGCTCATCGGGATCAGCTTAATTTCATTTTTTATCATGCACTTAGCCCCTGGTGACATTACCAACAACGAAGCTGCTTTTAATCCAAAAACCAGCGAGGAATCACGGCAAAAACTACGTGAGCTCTATAATTTGGATAAGCCCGTGATTGTGCAATACGGATTATGGATGAAACGCATGGTCACGCTGGATTTTGGTAATTCTTTTGCTTCACATCATAAACCTGTGTTTTGGCAGACTACCGACAAGGATGGTAATGTGACCAAAGGCATGATTCAAGAGGCATTGCCTATCACTTTAATAATCAATGTATTAGGTTTGGTTATTACGCTGGTACTGGCTATACCGCTTGGTATTATCGCTGCCCGCAGATATGGCCTCTGGCAAGACAAATCGATTACTCTGTTTAATTTTATCGGCTTTTCGATTCCTGGTTTCTGGTTATCATTATTACTGATGTATTGGCTAGGTGTCATGAATAACTGGCTGCCTATTTCCGGACTGCATAGCATTAATTATGAGTCTCTTGGCACTTGGGGAAAAATTAAGGATAGTATAAGCCATTTATTTCTGCCGGTTGTTATTCCATCTGTAACTGGCTTGGCAGGCATTACCCTGTTTGTAAAAAACGGTATGTTAGACGTGTTCCACCAAGATTACATCACTACAGCTAGGGCTAAGGGCTTGAGCGAGCATAAAGTAGTCTATACACACGCGCTACGAAATGCCCTGTTGCCGCTAATTACCATTGTCGGATTGTCGATTCCAGGCTTGATCGGCGGCTCAGTGATTGCTGAGACTATTTTTGCAATTCCTGGCATGGGAAAACTGTTTTACGATGCGGTAATGATGAGAGATTTTCCTGTGATTATGGGAATTTTAACCATAGGCTCCGCGCTTACACTCATCGGCAACTTAATTGCCGATATTGCCTATGCATGGGCGGATCCACGTGTACGTCGTGGTGTAATGCGAGAATAAGCATGAATAAAAATCTATTCTTAAATGTACTATCTAACCCTTTATCCAAAGCAGGTTTCATCATCATCGTTGCTGTGTTTTTATTAGCCATGTTCGCGCCTTTAATTGCCCCCTACGACCCTGACGACATTAACGTGAAAGCCATATTGCTTGCCCCATCGGGGCAGCATTGGATGGGCACGGACGGCCTTGGACGGGATGTATTAAGCCGCATGCTGCATGGAGGCCGAATTTCCTTGCTGGTAGGCTTGGTAGCAGTGGGTATTTCTACAGCCATCGGCATATTGCTAGGGGCGGTTGCCGGCTATTACCGGGGCTGGGTCGATACTTTCATCATGCGCTTGGTCGATATCATGCTGTCCATACCCAGCTTCTTTCTAATACTTGCAGTTATAGCTTTTTTAACGCCTTCCATCGTCAATGTGATGATTGTGATTGGGCTCACCTCGTGGATGGGTGTGACGCGCTTGGTACGTGCAGAGTTTTTAAGCTTGCATGGTCGCGAATTCGTAATGGCATCGCGCACTTTAGGCGCAAATGATGCGCGCCTTATTTTTACGCATTTGTTGCCAAATAGCCTCACGCCTATCATTGTAAGTTCAGTATTAGGTGTTGCCGGCGCAGTTCTTATGGAATCTGGTTTAAGTTTTTTAGGACTGGGTGTTCAAGCCCCACAGGCCTCTTGGGGCAATATACTTTCTGATGGTAAGGATTACATTCAATTCGCTTGGTGGTTATCACTATTTCCAGGCTTGGCTATTTTAATTACCGTATTGGGGTATAATTTACTAGGTGAAGGACTAAGAGATGCGCTTGACCCACGTAGCGGAAAAAATAAATAGGATTAATTATGGGATTTCTAGCAGGTAAAAAAGTATTAATTGCAGGCTTGTTAAGTGAACGTAGCATTGCTTACGGTATAGCCAGAGCCATGAAGCGTGAAGGTGCTGAGTTGGCCTTTACTTATCAAATGGATAAACACGAAAAACGCATAGCTGATTTAGCTGCGCATTTTGACTCTAAAATTGTATTGCCTTGTGACGTGGCTGAAGATGCACAAATCGATGCCCTTTTCTCCTCGCTCGGGAAACATTGGGATGGATTGGATTGCGTGATTCACTCAATTGCTTTTGTGCCTAAAGTTGCACTAGAAGGCGATTACTTAGATGCTGTAAACCGCGAATATTTCCGTATAGCGCATGATATCAGCTCATATAGTTTTTCTGCTATGGCCAAAGCCGCCTATCCCATGATGCAAGGCCGCAATGGCAGCTTACTTACACTAAGCTATTTAGGTGCTGAGCGCACCATGCCAAACTATAACGTCATGGGCGTCGCTAAAGCCAGTTTAGAGGCTAACGTGCGCTATTTAGCACAGAGTCTGGGTCCACGTGGTATTCGCGTAAATGCGGTATCTGCTGGCCCCATAAAAACGCTTGCAGCCTCTGGTATTGCAAACTTTGACAAAATGATAATCTTTAACGAAAAACATGCGGCTTTGCGCCGTAATGTGACGATAGAGGAAGTGGGAAACGCGGCCGCGTTTTTATGTAGCGATTTAGCTTCTGGAATTACTGGTGAAATTACTTACGTTGATGGTGGTATGAATATTACTGCTGCCGGCCAAATTGATTAATTAGATCAATTACCCAATAAAAAAGCTGATGTTTTGACATCAGCTTTTTTATTTTAATCATGACTTATTGACTAGGTGATTCCAACAGCTTGCGATTAATTACAATATCGCTTTTAGCTTTAAGTGACATGCCATATTCGCTTACATACTCAGCAGCCACCGCTGCTTGCAACTCTGCTTCAGCATTCTTTTTCGCTTCATCCTTTGTAGCAAGTGCATTACCAATACGGCTCACTTGCACTAAGGTATAGCTGGTTTTCCCGTTCATAAATCCAGCATAAGCAGGGAGCTTGCTAGCATCGATTTTAAAAGCTTGATTCATTACTCCATCACTTAAACCCTGTGCATTTTTACGATCAATCGTCACCGGTGGAATCCATTCCAAATCTTTGCCTGTATCACCTGCTTTAAGTTTTGCCAAAGTGGCCTCACCTTTTTCAGTTGCCAGTTTAACTGCTAGCTCTAGCTTTAATAATGCTTCAATACCGCCCTTAACCTCATCAAAACTTCGTGGTGCAGATGGCTTGTAGTCAACCAGTCGTGCCGAAACCATATTATTAGGCGACACCTCAACGGCTTCGGTATTGCGCTTTTCCTTCAAAACTGCTTCAGAAAACACCATATTCAACAATTTTTCACTTTTAAAGAACTTAGAGCCATCATCACGACTCATCCACTCACTGGTTTGCAACTGTAAGCCAAATTTATCCGCGGCAGGCTTAAGGCTACCAGATTGTTCATACACAGTATTGCTAAACTCATCAGCTAACTCAGCATACTTTGCTTGAGCTTTTTGATAAATTAGCTCTCCTTTTATTTGGGCTTTCATGCTTTCAAAAGAAGAGTTTTGACCAGAGATGTCATCCAATCGAATGATGTGATAACCAAATTCCGACTCTACAAGATCACTTATTTGGTTGACCTTCATACTAAACACCGCATCCTCAAACGGCTTTACCATCGCTCCACGCCCAAAACTACCTAAATCGCCACCTTTGGCAGCTGAGCCTGGGTCCTGTGAGTATTTAGCAGCAAGTTCTTCAAAACGTTTTGGATTTTTTCTCAATTGCGCAAGAATATCAGCTGCTTTATCTTTAGCCGCTACCTTATCTTTCTCGGTAGCGCCCACACCAAAGCCAATTAAAATATGGCTTGCATGCCGTTGCTCATCACCTTGGAATTTGGCAGCATTTTCATCATAAAATTGCTTCACTTCCGCATCAGTCACCGACATTTTAGACACCAAACTATTGGCTGAAAGCAAGACAAATTCAAGTTTTACTAGTTCTGGCACCTTAAATTTATCTTTGTGTAACTCATAGTAAGCTTTTACTTGCTCAGGAGTTACACTAACTTGCTTCATAAATTGTGCAGTTTTAATTTCAGCCACACTAACGTCTCTCTGCTGGTGTGTAAATTTCAAAGTCTGCTCAGCCACACTTTGAGGAATCGATACCAGCATACCTAAACCATCTCTTGCTTGCTGTGTTAACAAATTATTACGCTGCTCATTTTCAAATCTAGTTGCTGTAAGTTTGTTCTGTGCCAAAGTTTTTTGGTAAAGATCTTCTGAAAATTTACCTTGCTGTTGGAATTCAGGCATACCCAAAATGTACTGACTTAATTGCTCATCATTGATTTTAAAGTTAGCACGGTGAATTTCCGCATCGACTAAACGGCGTGTAATCAAGCCATCCAGTACCGATTGCTTAAATTGTGGGCTTTCCAGCATAGTGGCATCAACTTTTTGACCTTCAGATTGCAAAAAATTACGCGTTTTTTCAATAGCATTACCATATTCTTGAATCGAAATCTTTGCGCCATTTACCTTAGCGACAGCAACATTACTACCCGCTTGATTTAAGTAAGAATCAATACCAAATAAAGCAAATGGGATGGTAATTAGGGCCAAAATTAATTTGGCCAACCATCCTGTGGTGTGTTTTCGAATCGCATCTAACATACTTTAACTTCCTAAATTTATTGCCAAGTTGCAGAACGCAACATTATATAACAGTTGCGACAATTGGCGCTTACAACTTGATTAGCTAGATCACAATTACTAAAGAGAGCAATTAGCTACCACATCATCAATACATAACAAAAAAAAACGAGCTATATAGCTCGTTTTTTTGAATTGGCGGTGCAACGAGTCAGGGGCGATATTCTCTCACAATAAGCCCCTGCAAACAGGGAAATTTACAGGGAATTTAGCAAAATTCTATCCTTAATATCTACATAAGATATTACCCTGACCTATAAAATATAGATTTCCATGAAATTTACAAATTTCTGAACAGGGAAAAACAGAGGGTTAAAGATGAATTAATGACTTTAAGTTTGGATCTCAATGCTTATTTCTTAATGATTTAATCCAGGTTAAAGGTTGAAAAGGTAGCTTTTTTCTACCTTAAATCACTTACACCTATACGTATAATGTTCTATGAGATCCAATTAAGGTAATACATAGCAATGTATACAAAACTTTCTAAAATGCTTTTGCAGAAAGCTACCCATGGTAGTCCATAACAAAGCAATCAAAGAGCTGTCTCCTACCGATTACCTTGTAATTGATCAAGAACACAAGTTACTGGAAAAGTTCTTGGATGACCTTCGTGATGCTTGTGCTTGCAGCAACTTGAATCAGCTAAATGACTGCCAAACCTGTGACCATGAAAAAATGATCTCCTGCCATGCTCGAATAGCTTCCTTCTTATTTTGCGTGATTAATCTTACTGGTAAGCATTTTGAGCACGAAGAAGCTATTATGTTAAGGAGACCACACGTTACGGTTGAGTATGAGTACTTTAGACTTCATCGCGAGGCGCACTATGAAATTATGCATAAGCTGCATGCTCTGACGGATGAATGCTTCTCGCTACGCAATAGGAGTAACCCTTCTGAAATTTACAACCAATTCTATGAAATACTTTCTAATCTGCTTGAAGAGCATAACCATTCTTTTGATGATCCTTTTCTTCAATCGACCAAAATATAAGCGTGATGTTTATTAGCCAAGTGGGTACTGCAGCAATATATTTATCTATTAGTATATGTCCGAGAATGGTCGCCAAATTTTATTGTTCAAATGACTATGTCATGTAGTCAGCTTTTATTAGTATCTCTGGTTCACACCGGGATATAGATGTCGCCGTCTTTTGGCGCGCCATTCCATAATCACCGCCACGCGCCAAGCTATCCGCACCGCAATATATCCGGCAACAGCCAAAAGCAGCCCCATCAAGAGCAAACCAATCATGAATGGCTTGCCGAGCGTAGCTAACCAATGCCCTAAATCGCCAGTCCAGTTATGCCAGTGCATTTCCGGGAAATCAAACTGACTTTGCACTGCACCGTCGTGTGCTCCGATTACCCATGCCCCCAATCGAAAAGACAGTGCGTAAAGTGGCAGGATAGTTAGAGGATTGCTATACAACGTAGTGATTACAGCAACTGGCAGATTTACACGCAACATTGCAGCAAATAGCACAACCGCAATCATTTGCAAAGGGAAAGGGAGCAAGCCACAAAACATTCCAACTGCCACGCCACCCGCCACCGAGCGACGGTGTAGATGCCACAAGTTGTGGTGATGAAGCCAGCGGCTAAAGGGCTTGAACCAGTGGTTTTGGACGACTGTGGCATGACTCGGTAGATGCTTACGAAGCAATTTGCGCATGATGGCATTCTATCTGTATTAAGAGGATAGTGTGATTCAGTATTCCCTCCTACCAATAGCTCATTCGGACTATCGTGGCGAAGGCGGAAGGTATAGTGTATACGACAACACGTCAGGTGGAGTTGTCGGTACAGGCTGCCACCCATCAGGGCAGTAACGAACATATGGATAATGCCCATGGGAAGAAGCACAGTAATACCAGTTCTGCGCAGAGGAAGATGTCACTTCAGGACTATAGTTCTGCGACCTATCTGTATATACCGGGGGGGGGTAGCTGGATAAAAACCTGTGGTTAGGTAATCACTTTGTAAAGGTGCACGAGTAAATTCGGCGGCGGTCATTCAAGTTTGTTGTAATCTTGTAAGAAATTTAAAAAAATAAGTTGGTCTATTTATAAAAGTGTGATTTATCTTTCATGGTTGAATATTAAATTACCTATTATTTGCAAGCATCTCACCTAAAGCATACCTGCCCATAAATCCGAACCTAACCCATACTATTAACTCTACTTGGAATTAATTGGTCATCTTACTTGATTGCGCCAATTGCATCGATTTCATCCTTGATTTTCAAACTATCCAGTTTGTCGAAGGGCAATGTAGTAAAAAGTTTGATACGATTTTCCAAATACCTAAAACTCCTTTGAAAAGCTAAAAGCTTTTCATTATCGCTACCTTCTGCCGCAGAAGGGTCTTCAATACCCCAATGTCCTGTTATTGGGTGGCCTAGCCAGATTGGACACACTTCACCAGCAGCATTGTCGCAAACAGTAAAAACAAAGTCTAAATGAGGTGCGTTTTTCCCAGAGAACTCGTTCCAACTTTTACTTCTCAAGCCATCAGTTTTAAGGCCATGCGTTTCTAACGTCTTTATCGCAAGTGGATGGACCTTACCATTCGGAAAACTTCCTGCACTGTAGGCCTTAAATTTTCCTTTACCCCAGTGTTCCAACAATTTTTCTGCCATGAGGCTGCGTGCTGAGTTACTAGTGCAGAGAAAAAGTACATTAAAAACCTTTGGTTCCATATGTAAACAGCCTATTCTTAAATTTTCAGGTTTGATTAGACAAGCCAGGTGAGAAACGGGCAAAAGAGAAAGTAGCTAATTTTTGTTTTTTGCATTAATTTTATGCCTTTTCTCTCGCCATTCCACCAGCTACTCATCATCAAGTTCAAGTTGTATTGCTAAGGTTTCTATCAGGCCGATTTATTTCTTCTGATCGACGCGTTAGTTTTGAGCGCATTCTACTTTGTAGTTTCTCAACTTCTTCCTCTGTTAATTTCTTAGCTTTTTCAATGTATGCTTCACTAGCCTTTTTGATTCTCAATCTAACTCTCCTTTTCATAGCAACTGTGGAGATTCAGTCTTAATCAAGAGTATAAGTTATAGCAATTTTAAAATGTGTTACAGATTTGTGAAAATGACTAGTTATTAGTTTAAATACTGTCGCGACATTCAAGTCAGGTCAAATATAAAGAAGTTTAGCGTCTAAAGTGCTACTGTCGTCTGCTTTGGAACAATGCATTACTTAGGTATGCCAATGGCGTCTTAAAGGTAAGCACTTTGCAATGATGTACGAGTAACTTCGGCAGCAGAAGAAGTCATTCAATAAATGAGCTAGTTCTGGTAGATTAAATTTGTTAACACTTCACTAAATTTCTTCTGTTTAGTGCCGATAAATAGTAATGATTAGCAACTCAACCAACTCAACTAAAAAACTAATCTTTGTATTGATTGGTTCTATATTTATTGGTGAATTGCTGATTATGATAGCATTTACAATTTTTCCTCCACTTCCTAATTGGATCGAAAATTTACTCGACCCAGCTTTGCTTTCGATATTTTGCGCTCCGCTTCTATATTTCTTTGTGTTTCGCCCAATGACAAGACACATTACTGAACAGAAGCAAACAGAAAATCAATTGCGTGTTGCTGCTGCGGCTTTTGAAACTCATGATGCCATCATGATTACAGATGCTGATGCCAATATTATGCGCGTCAATCATGCTTTTGAGTTGATCACTGGATATAGCGAAGAAGAAGTGATAGGCAAAAATCCACGCATTCTACAGTCAGGGCAACATGATGAAGAATTCTACAAGAATATGTGGAAAGAATTGATGAGAACAGGCCTTTGGAATGGTGAAGTATGGGACAGAAGCAAAAGTGGAATTATCTATCCCAAACAATCAACCATTACAGCTGTTAAAAATGATAAAGGCGAGACAGTTCAATATGTAGCAGTATTTACTAATATTGCCGAGCGTAAGAAAGCTGAAGATGAGATTTACCACCTAGCTTTCTATGATGTATTAACCGGACTCCCGAACCGTAGATTGTTGCATGATCGACTTGACGTTGCACTTTCGGTTTCTGGACGGACCCATCAGTATGGCGCTTTGCTGTTTCTTGATCTGGATAACTTCAAAACTTTAAATGATACGCTTGGACATGAATATGGTGACATGCTGTTGATTGAAGTTGCTAATCGCCTCAAGTTTAGCGTAAGGGAAGCGGATACCGTCGCTCGTTTAGGTGGAGATGAATTCGTAGTCCTGCTCGAAAACATTAGTGAGAATCAAGAAGACGCCTCACAAAAGGTCGCACATATTGCTGAGAAGATTCGTACCATTTTAGCTGACCCATACCAGTTAAATGAAAACATGCGCCATACTTCACCCAGCATCGGAGTCTGTCTATTTTTTGACCATGATGTGCTTGTTGATGAGCTACTTAAACGTGCTGACATGGCGATGTACCAAGCAAAGAGTTCAGGACGAAATAGAGTATGTTTCTTTGATCCGCATATGCAGAGGCTGATGGAAGCACGCGCCGCGCTTGAGTCAGATTTACGTATAGCCCTGGTTGAAGGACAGTTGCAATTGCATTACCAAATCCAATTAGACCAAGAGCGACATCCAATAGGAGCAGAGGCATTAGTGCGTTGGGCACATCCCCAACGTGGTATGGTGTCTCCTTCAGACTTTATTCCAGTAGCAGAAGAAAGCTCGCTTATTCTAGAAATTGGACATTGGGTACTCGACACGGCTTGTCGGCAGATTGCATTATGGAGTAAATATGAACAAACGTGCAGTCTTGTACTTGCAGTCAACATTAGTGCGCAGCAATTCATGCAGCCAGATTTTGTGGAGCAAATCGCAGGCATGCTTCAGAAACACCAAATTGAGGCATCTAGTTTAAAACTGGAGTTGACAGAAAGTGTCGTGCTGGATGATTTAGATTCTGTTGTGGATAAAATGCTTGCGTTAAGGAATGTGCTTGGTGTCACATTATCACTGGATGATTTTGGAACAGGTTATTCATCATTATCCTATTTAAAACAGTTGCCGCTTGATCAAATTAAAATTGACCAAAGCTTTGTGCGCGACATGACTACAGATACCAGTGACGCGATGATGGTAAAGAACATTATCGATATGGCACATAACTTTGGTTTGAACGTGATTGCAGAAGGAGTGGAAACAGAGGATCAACTGACTCTACTCAAAAAGAACGGCTGCATGTCTTATCAAGGATATCTATTTAGCAAACCGATACCGATTGAGCAATTTGATATGTTCCTAAATAAAAATCAATTACTTTCGATTATTTAAAGCCTCCTAAACGGGCTAATATGAAGGGTCGTGAGCCTATATTATCTTTGATAATCATGTGGTTACGCCATTCTCCTCATAATTACTGATGAGAACAAACACCAGACTCGAAAAGATCAGAATTTAATTGACCATCTATCACAAGCCTATCAATGGCTCAGCTTAATAACTTCATGCAAGGTGCAAAGCATTAAGGAAATTGCAAAAGCAGAACATGTGGATCAATCTCATGTGACACGCATTATCAATAAAGCCTTTCTTGCCCCTGATATCATCCGCGCCATTCTGAATGGCACTCAACCAGCCCACCTCACCCTCAAATATCTCAAACAGTTCCGCTCACTCCCCAATAATTGGAATACACAGAAGTCGCTGCTTGGCTTTACACAATAAAGACCGAGGACTCTCAAATCGGGCGACTGAGAAAAAAGATAAATTCAAGGAAAAAAGAGGCAGTTCAAGGACTACAGAGAATCTGGAAAAGCAAAAGCCCCGCTACTGGCGGGGCTTATACGCTAAGTTGCATCAGTGAGGCAACAACTCAGACTTGTTGGCGGTGCTACAAGTCAGGGGCGATATTCTCTCACATAAAAACCCTGCTAACAGGGAAATTTACAGGGAATTTAGCAAAATTCCGCCCTAAATTTCTACAAAACACACTGCCCTGCCCTATAAAACCTATATGTCCTTAAAATTAATAAATTTTAGAACAGGGAAAAACAGGGAATTAAATTAACAAGGAGAATTAGTGATGCAAATAAATAGAATAGTCACTGCTAAATTGCATTAAACTTTTTCCACCCTTGGCCTACGTTTAAAGCCACCAGCCATTCGGTTCCAAAAATTAGCTAATGAGATAGAAATACTTATCTCTACTATTTCAAGGTCAGAAAAATAATTTTTTAACATATTGTATTCAGCATCTGCAGCGTGTGTTTCTGAAATATTAGTTAGCGATTCTGCCCAAGCCAATGCGGCCTTTTCACGCGCATTAAAAAAAGGTGATTCTTTCCAGACGAGAAGATTATCAAGGCGCTGCTGTAGCTCTCCTAGTTTTTTTGCCTCTCTATTATGAAGGTCAACACAATAGGCGCACCCGTTTACTTGAGAAACGCGTAATTCAATTAAAGCTCTTAGTTTTGCATCTATGCTGAACTGATCTAGTCCTTGCGTAATATTTCGCAGCTTGGTGATAAGTTCGGGTGTGTGCAAAAAATAATCAATTCGAGACATAAAAATCCTAGTACTTAATGAACGAGATATAAAAGTCTGCCTACCCTTTATAGTGAATAACTATTCACGTAATTTTCACAGCATGTAGTCTTTATAGTTGTAAAAACCTCTGATTGGATTAACCATAAACCTCCAGCTTGTCTTTGCCATTTAGCTGAATATAAACCCGCGACCAAATTTATTTTTTGATTTAAAGAGTATTTTCCAGCCCAGCTTCCAAGTTCTTCCGCATGCTTTGACTGCTCACTGAAACGCAACTTTCTAGTACGTCTGCGATAAAGCATAATAGGATCTGCCCGAAACATGGCAGTCCAACGATGACGTTGCTCATCCACCCCATGAGATTGAACACCGCGCCCTGTTACCACATGGTAATCAGAAGTAAAGTATGAACAAATAGCTTCTATATTTCGAATCAAGATAGCATAGTTATAGTTTTGGCGTGTCAATCTTATGTAATGCTTATAATCAAGATTTGTCAGTCGACTCATAATTGCGACAACGCCTTTAACAAGTCATTTTCAATATCGTCAGGATCTTCCAGCCCAATGGATAATCTAATCAAATTATCACTTATACCGCGTTTAGCTCTAAGTGTGTCAGTGAGATCACGGTGTGAAGTCAGCGATGGTTGAGAAACAAGACTCTCAACTCCACCAAGACTAGGCGCAATTGTGAATAATGTCAGCTTATCAATGACTTTTATTGCCGTACTACCTCCACCTCGAACTTTAATAGAAAGCATTCCGCCAAATCCGGACATCTGACGCTTAGCTATTTCGTAACCTGTGAAATCCTCAAGCCCAGGGTAATATACTTTCTCAATAGCAGGATGATGTTGCAGTGTTCTAGCTATTCGTAACGCAGTTGCATTATGCTGCTTGACTCTTACTTCAAGTGTGCATAAGCTTCTCGCCAGCAAGTGAGCTGTTTCTGGTGTCATACACTGACCCAGGTTTTTCCTCCAGAGATTTAATGGCTGCAGCATGGCGAGACTTCCTGCCACCATGCCACCAGTCAAGTCGCTGTGGCCTCCAAGATATTTAGTTGCGCTATGGATCACAATGTTCGCTCCAATTTTAAGCGCCAGCTGATTTACCGGTGTTGCAAAGGTACTGTCTATTGCGACGACAGCTCCATATTGATGGGCTAGTTTGCAAACTCTGGCAATATCTATAATTTGCAATAAAGGGTTTGAAGGTGTTTCAAAGTAAACAAGACTAAAGCCTTGCGTTAGATAATTATCAAGATTCTGCCAGTCCTCAGCTCCAATAAACTCAACCTTACGACCGAGCATCTTCAGCTGCTTGGACATAAATTCCCAAGCTCCTCCATAAACTTCACCTAAACATATAACACCATCCATTCCATGAGCTAACAATGTGGATGAAATGGCTGCCATACCTGAAGAAAATACAAGTGCACCCTCGGCTTGTTCAATGCTAGCAAGTTTAATCTCAACATTAGTGACACTAGGATTTGATCCATAACGCGTATAAAAAAAGCCTGGCTTACGACCTTCCACTACATCCAACATTTTTTCAGTTGATCCAAAACCAAAAGTGCTAGTGTCATACAAAGGAGAGTGGACGGAACCGTACTGATCATCCATTTCACCAGCATGGATGCATCGAGTTGAAAATTCAAGAATTTTTTTATCCATGTAAAATCCTTATAAAGTTGCTCGAAAAACTAATACCAATTATCAAAATGCATTGAAGGTTATACTTAGCGCAGTTTAAACTAACAGGTTATTTGTTTCTAAGCGCCCACACTGGCATTTGAGATAGTTAGTGAAGGCAACATTGATGTTATTGCTTATTATCCTATCGATTTAATAAAGAACTAAATCATGGGCAACAAAATAATCACCTATACTGAAAAAAGCAGAGTAACTACTTGGGAATTAATATACCGACAACTTAGTAATCATGAAATGCTAAGGCTAATCTGCCGAAAAATTATCCTCAAAAGTGAAACCTAATATTACATGAGCAATGGATAAGGCCTCACGCACTTCATCAAGCTTGAATGGCTTGATTATTGCGGATACAAATTTCATGTTTTTCTCCTATTTGGGTATTGCCTGATACTAGGTTTGTTGTGAGCCAGTTGTTTAAGCCAGCCCACTTAAAA
>Ga0265328_10000028_pt1 | contig 112296 bp, 99 predicted proteins | sample 41624metaG_FD_202086 | JGI IMG/M metagenome (GOLD analysis project Ga0265328, IMG submission 202086) | Rhizosphere microbial communities from Carex aquatilis grown in University of Washington, Seatle, WA, United States - 4-16-24 metaG | ecosystem: Host-associated > Plants > Roots > Rhizosphere...
CTCCCAACCCTAAGGGCTGCGACATTCTGTGCTGCACCGCGTCAAAAGAACAGCACATAAATCCACATAACATTGCGACAAAATATGGTTCTCTCAATAATTCCAGCAGGATATGTCTGAATCTTAGGCGTTCCAGAAAGACATCCCAGAAAGGTCAGCCGCTGCTGCGGCCGCCGCGACCGACACCCCATCCAAGAAAAGATCGGGCGCGATCTCGGCCAGCGGAGCCAAAACAAACCCACGCTGGAATAGTTCCTTGTGGGGAATTGTGAGTTCGGGGTCGTCGAGCCTGCTCTCGCCCAAAAACAGAATATCCACGTCGATTAACCTTGGCCCCCAACGCCGCGTCGGCGCGCGCCCCATATCCGCCTCGATTTTCTTCACTGCCGCGAGCAATTCATAGGGCGAAAGAGCGGTCGCTCCCACGGCGCAGGCGTTTGCGAAATCGCCTTGGTCGAGCACGCCCCATGGAGGCGTCCGATAGATGCGCGAGACGGCGTCCAAACGCGCGACACCGCGTTCCTCGAGCAGGCGCAGCGCCTCGCGTATGTTCCCGGGCTTGTCGCCCATATTTGAGCCCAGCCCAAATCCGACCCGCGCTAGCGCCATGACCTCACATCCATGCAATATTAAAAGGGTTTCAGCGCCGCGAGGACGGCGAAGGCCGCCTTGTGCTCCAGGGCGTCATGAACCCTGAAAACCTGCGCGCCGAGGCTCGCCGCAAGGACGTTGACTGTCAGAGTGCCGACCAGCCGTCCCTCGATCAGCCCATCGGGCAGATCGCGGAAGATTGATTTGCGCGACGCCCCGATCAGCAAAGGATACCCAAACCGCAATAATTGCGGAATGGCCCGCAGCGCCTGATAATTTTGTTCCCGGCTTTTGCCAAAGCCGACGCCTGGATCGAGCAGAATATGGCGTTGCGGAACGCCGGCGCGCCGCGCCAGATCCAACGAGCGGTCGAAAAACCGTTGCATGTCCGAGACGATATCGATCCCCGCGTCCACGTCGTCGCGATTGTGCATGATCACCACGGCCGCCCCCGCTTCGGCCACCGCCGAGGCCATCGCCGAATCTCGTTGCAACCCCCAGACGTCGTTGACGACCGCGACGCCGGTTTGCAGGGCGCGGCGCGCGGTCTCCGCCTTATAGGTGTCGATCGAGACCGGGGCCCCGGCCTGTGCGACCAGCGTCGCCAGCAGCGGCTGCAGGCGCGCCCATTCCTCCTCGGCGGATACGGGCGTATGACCCGGCCTTGTCGATTCTGCGCCGACATCGATGATGCAGGCGCCGTCGGCGACCAGTTTTCGCGCCTTCGCCAGCGCCGAGCCGGGCGACGTGAACAGGCCGCCGTCCGAGAAGGAGTCCGGGGTCACATTGACGATGCCCATGATCGCCAGCCCCGCCTCGACGCTGGATAAAAACTTCTCCCTCGCCGCGCCAATGTCCGAAACCTGCTCCCCCAAATTTATCCCCCGTCGCGCCGCCTTTGATCCGCATGGGGGTTTTAATCGTCATACTTCAGATAGGCGAATCGCAGATCGGTTTCGGGCGTCCCTTCGAGCGCGCCGCCTTCCTTGCCCGGCCTCCAGCCCACAACCTCCTCGATCTTGCGGGCGAGTTCGAAATCCTTGTCGGTAATCCCCTTGGCGGTATGGGTCATCAATTTGACCTCGACCCAGGCGTAGGAGGCGGCGAGGTCGGGATGGTGCCAGGCGGCCTCGGCCAAATGACCGACCGCATTAATGACCATGAGCGTTCCCTTCCACGAATGGGTCTTGAATTTGCGGCGTATCCAGCCGTTTTCGTAACGCCAATGCGGCAAGTCCCTGGTCAGCCGCTCGACGATCTCGCTCTCGGAATAGGCGTGTTCTTTAGTGGTCATGACGCTCTCCCTGGGCAGAGATTCTCGAAAGCCATTTGACCTGACCGGACAAGGGGCGATCGCGCTAGAATAACTGAATCCTCTTGCCATTATTGGTCAGGCGCGTTACTCGCGCAACGGCGTCGCGACGAGCGGCGCCACTGTGTGATGTAGGGCGAGGCGACGCCAAGTCGCGCCACAAAGTCGCGCTACAAACTCTCGCAAGTCTTGCTCGATCGAAACGGGGCGTCATGCCGGCCCAGTCAAGCGTCAACGAAGTCCGCGTCACGGCGGCCGCCCGCCTGCACTTGGGCTTCCTCGACATGAACGGCGGCCTCGGCCGCAGATTTGGCGGACTTGGCCTGTCGATTAGCGGCCCAAGGACGAGGCTCACGCTGAAGCGGGCGGGCAAAACTCTGGTCGAAGGCGCCGAAGCCGCACGCGCACAGCGCCTTCTGCAAAAGGCCCAAGCAGATTTGACGCCGCTCTCGGCGCATCATTTAACCATTCACGAGGCTATTCCCGCGCATGCCGGACTTGGCTCCGGCACGCAGCTGGCGCTGGCTATCGCAGCGGCGCTGCGGCGGCTGGAGGATTTGCCGCTCGACGCCGCCGCGGACGCCGCACTGTTGGAGCGCGGCGCCCGCTCGGGGCTTGGCGCCGGCTTGTTTCAGGACGGCGGATTCGTGGTGGACGGCGGACGCGGGGCCAGCGGCCTCACTCCGCCCGTCATCGCCCGCCTGCCATTTCCGCGCGACTGGCGCATCCTGCTGGTCGCCGACAAAAACGGCGTGGGACTGCATGGCGAGTGCGAGCGCGAGGCCTTCGCCGCGCTCCCCCCGTTCACCGAGACGCAAGCCGGAGAGCTGTGCCGGCGCGTGCTGATGCAAGCTTTGCCGGCCCTGGCCGAATGCGACATAGCCGCCTTTGGCGAGGCCATCACGCGAATCCAGATCATCATCGGCGACTATTTTGCCCCGGCGCAAAACGGGCGACGCTTCACCAGCGCCGCCGTGGAAGCCATTATCGCGCGGCTGCTGCGCGAAGGCGCCACGGGCGGCGGCCAGACATCCTGGGGGCCGACGGGCTTCGCCTTCGTCGCCAACGAGACGGCGGCGCTAAGGCTCGCCGAACGCGCGCGCTCCGACGCCGAGGCTGACGGACTCAGCATCGAGATCGTTGAGGGACTTGCGCATGGCGCGCGAATTGACGCGATTTATGCGCGAATAGCCTGATCCGCCGCCACGCTAAACGAATGCCGCAGGCGGCTGCCGCGCCAAATTCGCGACCCGCCCCCGCAACGGACACTCCGGCCTACGCGAAAGCGCGGGCCGGAGCGATGTCGCTTCCGCTGGTTAGAACCAAATCTTGACGCCGCCGTAAGTATAGCGGCCGGCCTGCGAGGTGTAGGTGAAGGGCGCGCCGGCAGTCGCTGCGACGCCGCCGGCCGTGCCGACGGAGGGGTTGAGATATCCGACCGGGCTGCCGCCGATGTCCGTCAGGCCGTGATTGTCGAAGATATTGGTCATGCCGAATTTGACTTCGACCTTGTTGTGGACGCCCCATTGCTCGAAGAAATTGCCGCGCACGCCCAGCACCAAGTCGGTTGTGTGATAGGCCGGGATATGATTGACCTGAGGATTGGTCAGCAGAAAGTTCCCCGGCTGTCCATACCAGTAGGACTGGTTTCCCGAGCCGCCGTAGGCGTCGCCCACGGCCTTGTGCAGAAGCGAGCCGAAGAACCTGCCGTCGTCGTAGATGAAGCCGGCCGCCGCAGTGAAGCTCGGCGCGCCGCCGACGCGCAGACCGGAGTACACGCCTTCCAGGAAGCGCGCGTCGATGATGGCGCCGCTGGCGTAAAAGGCGAGGCCCTGGATGATCTTGTAGGTGCCTTCCGCTTCGAAGCCGCGATAGCGCGCCGTGCCGCCGTTGGTGTAGTTCGTCAGGCCCGTGGTGGTCGTGTAAGTGACCGGGAAGTTGTTCGCGGTGATTTGATAAACGTCGATGTCGCCGGTGAAGTCTCCGGACTTGTAAACGGCGCCGAGCTGATAATTAGTGGTCGTCTGCGGGTCGATATTGCTCTGGGCCGGATTGAAGACGTAATAGGCGGAGACTGTCGGCGCGAGGAAGCCGCGCGACGCCTGGCCATAGACCGTCACCTCGGGCGTCACCTTGTAACGCGCCGCGAAGAAGGGCATGCCGGCGCGGTAGGTGTTTTCGTAGTATTGCGGCGAGATCGTCGTCTGATTGATCGCTGCCGTCTGATGGCGCGTGAAAGACTCGAACTTATAGCCGGGCGTGATGCTCAGATTGTCGATCGGCTTCCACTCATATTCGATAAAGGGCTGCACGTTCTGAATGTGCGAGCCGAGGTCGAGCTTATAGGCGCCCTGATAAGCGCCTTGCAGGGTCTGAGCGTAAGCAGGATACATAACGCCGGTCGAGTAATTGTTATATTCCTGATAGCGCCAGTTATCGACGCGCTCCCACCACACGCCGGTGCGCAGCGTGCCGCTGGCGTAGCCGGCGTTGATGTCGCGCGTCGCGTCGAAAATATTGCCCCAGGCGCGATAATTATTGTTCTTAAGATAGCCGGTGATGTCGCCGACCGGCACGTTGAACCCCAACTTCTGGGTGCCTCCGCCCAAAAGCGGAACCTTGACCGAGGTTATGGTGTCGGCGCCGCCGATGGCCGTCGAAAGGCCTTCGGTCGCAGTGTTGGCGGGGTTGTTCTGATAGTCCGGATACCAATAGGAGTAGGTGTAAACCTTGTCGTTGAAATGGAATCCATAGTAATCGGCCTTCAGATTAATATACTCCATATCGGTTTGTTTTTCTGAATTGTTGTAACCGGTATATTGCGCCGTAAATGGATTGGGGCCGAGCGCGGCATAGGTGGGGCCGCCAAGGTAGTATTGCTGCACGCTCGGCGTATTGCCGCCGTCGTAATGCTCGCGGCCATAATTGGCGAAGGCCGTCACGTTGACGTCGCCGAACTGACGATCCCCCTTGAGCAGCCATTGATTGGTCTCAACGCTGTTATATTGCAGCGCGCCCGCCGTCTCGGAATGATTATATTGCATCAGCAGGCGCACGCCGGTGTTTTTGTCGAGTCCCGATTGCGCGGTCACGCTGGCGTTGAGCGTGCTGAAGGCGCCATAGGAGGATTGGACGTTGCCGCCGAAAGTGTCCTGCAATTCGAAAGATTGCAGCGCCAGCGTGCCGCCGAAAGTGGCGTAGCCGACCTGCGAGGCTGCGCCCGGGCCGCGGTCGAGCGTGACCCTGCCGAGGAAGGCGGCGGGGAAATAGGCCGCCGAGTGATGGGTCGGATCATTGGCGTCGCCGAAGGGAACGCCGTCGAAGGTGACGTTGTACTGACCGTCCTGAAAGCCGCGCCAGCCGCCCTTGGCGTCGCCGAGTGGGCCGTTGGGATTGCTCGAATAGAAGCCCGGCGTGAATTTGACGGCCTCATTATAGTCGCCGCTTGGAGGGACCACGTCGCGCAGCACCTTGTCGGAAACCACCGAAGCTGGCTCGAACGAATTCAGCGGCGCCTGGGAGGGGGCCAGCGCCGGGGCGCTGCCGGGAGGGGCCTTGGAGCCGATGGCGGCGTCCGAAGAGACCGGAATTCCAATCGCAGGCGCGGGCGCCGCCGCTGCAGGGCGGCCCGCGCCAATGTCGATTTCCGGCAAGGTCTCTTGTGCGGCGGCTTCCTCGAAGGGCGCGAGCGCGCCGACTGCGAGGGTCGCAATACTTAGCGCAGTCCACGATATACCGCGGCGTACGTGAGCTTTATTTGTCATGCCGGTCCCCTGTCGGTCGCCAGTTTTTTGGCGTTCCTGCTTGGACCGAGCGATAAGGACGCTCATTGACGAATTGGTAACAAAATCATGACGATTAGCAATTTCGTCCGAACTGTGGCAAAACGGCCACAGTTTCGCGACCATGGTTTGAAAATCTGCGCGACGCTAAAATCACGATTTCGCTTAAACGGCGCCGGGGCGCGAGGACCGCAAACATCTATCCCGCCGAAGCCCTCAAAGCCGCTATGGCGATGGCGGGGATTTTCCCCGAGCTTATCTGCGCCGAGACCCCGCAAAAAGCGCATTCAAACGAGGAGAACATTCTGTCGCTCCTTGTCACCGCCTCCGGGCGCGACGAACAAAGCGACGCGTCTTTGAGCCGCCCGACGCCTAAACAAGCGGCGGCTTCGCCCCCCGAACGGATCGTTGCCAGTCGACTCGCCTTGGGCGTTTCCAAGAGCCTTTCAAACGATCTCTCCCTGCCTGGCTTTGCCGCGCAAACTTCCGTTTTACATCGAATTTGTCGCACGACCTATGGCTCGACGGGGGGTTGTCCCGCTCTAGCAGGGGACTAGATTCAGATCGCAACCCGCGCGGAAGCGGAAACCGTCGTTGATTAGTCAAATTGGTCCGGTCAATATGTCGGGCCGATCGCGCCTACCGAAAAAGATTTCAATGGAGAGGCCCATGAACGCGTTTCAGGTCGCCGCAATTATTTCCGGCTTCGCAGTCGGCATTTTTGCCTGTGAGGGGAGCGCCTTGGCGGAGCAAGGGGGCGGCGTCCCCGGTTCGCCCAGCGCGACAACAAGCATCAATGGCGAACAGCTTCCGCCTCCGCCCCAGAAATTCGGCGGCAAAATCGAGCGCAACGCCGCTCAGTCCAAGCCCTATTGGCCTGCGCGCGTCGTGCCGCCGAAAGGCGCGCCCAACATTCTGCTCATCATGACCGACGATACGGGCTTTGGCGCGCCGTCGACCTTCGGCGGCGTTGTCCCGACGCCCAATCTCGACCGCATCGCGAGGGACGGACTCCGTTACACCAACTTCCATTCGACAGCTTTGTGCTCGCCGACACGCGCCGCGCTGATCACTGGCCGCAACCATCATTCAGTTGGTTTTGGCGTGGTCGCGGAACAGGCTACAGGCTATCCAGGTTATGATTCCATCATCACGCGCGACAAGGCCACCATCGGGCGCATCCTGAAGGACAACGGCTATCGCACCTCCTGGTTCGGCAAGGACCACAACACGCCGGAATTCCAGGCGAGTCAGGACGGGCCCTTCGATCAATGGCCGATCGGCATGGGCTTCGAGTATTTCTACGGCTTCGTCGGCGGCGATGCGAACCAGTGGCAGCCGAACCTGTTCCGCAATACGACGGCGATTTACCCTTACGTCGGCAAACCCGGCTGGAATCTCATCACGGCGCAGGCCGACGACGCCATCTCCTACATCAAGCGCATAGACGCGCTCGCCCCGGAGCAGCCGTTCTTCCTCTATTACGTGCCGGGCGCAACGCACGCGCCGCATCACGCGACGCCGGAGTGGATCAAGAAGATCAGCGATTTGCATCTGTTCGACAAGGGCTGGAACGCGCTGCGCGACCAGATCTTCGAGAACCAGAAGAAGCTCGGGGTGATTCCGCAAGGCGCGAAGCTGACGCCCTGGCCACATGATCTGCTGAAGAACTGGGACGAGCTCTCGGCGGACGAGAAGAAACTGTTCATCAAACAGGTCGAGGTCTACGCCGCCTATCTCGCCTATGACGACAATGAGATCGGCCGCGTCATTCAGGCGGTCGAGGACTTGGGCAAGCTCGACAACACGCTGATCATCTACATCAGCGGCGACAACGGCTCTTCCGCGGAAGGGACGTTGACCGGCACGCCCAACGAGGTCGCGTCGTTGCAGGGCATCGAGTTGCCGGTCGAGGCCCAGCTCAAATATTTCTACGATCTCTGGGGCTCGGACCAGACCTATAATCACATGGCGGTGCCGTGGACCTGGGCCTTCGACACGCCCTTCTCCTGGACCAAGCAGATCGCCTCGCATTTCGGCGGCACGCGCCAGGGCGTGGCCATCTCCTGGCCGAAGGTCATCAAGGACAAGGGCGGGATCCGCAACCAGTTCCATCACGTCATCGACATCGTGCCGACGCTGCTCGACGCCACGGGGATCAAGGCGCCGAAGGTCGTCGACGGCGTCAAGCAGAAGCCGATCGAAGGCGTCAGCATGTTGTATACCTTCGACAAGGCCAACGCCGACGCGCCGTCGCGCCATCACACGCAATATTTCGAGATGTTTGGCGACCACGCGATCTATCACGACGGCTGGATCGCGAGCACCAAGGTCCAGCGGCCGCCGTGGAAAACCGTCGGCGCCGTCAGCCAGGACCCGTCGAATTTTCCCTATGAGCTCTACGATCTCAACAAGGACTGGACGCAGTACGAGAACGTCGCCGACAAATATCCCGCGAAGCTGAAAGAGTTGGAGCGGCTGTTCTGGACCGAAGCCGCCAAATATCAGGTTCTGCCGCTGGACGCGTCGGTGGCGACGCGCGTCATTACGCCTAAGCCCAGTCTTACCGCCGGTCGCACTGTGTTCACGTACTCCGGCGAAATGACGGGCACGCCCAACGGCGACGCGCCCAACATCCTCGACGCCTCCTATAACTTCAAGGCGGAGGTGGAGATTCCCGAGGGCGGCGCCGAGGGAATGATCGTGACGCAGGGCGGCCGCTTCGCCGGCTACGGCTTCTACCTTCTAAAGAGTAAGCCGGTGTTCCTCTGGAACCTCGTAGATTACAAACGAATCCGTTGGGAAGGACCGGCGCTCTCACCCGGCAAGCACACGCTGGAGTTCGACTTCAAATATGACGGGCTCGGCATCGGCACGCTGGCGTTCAACAACATGAGCGGCATCGGCCGCGGCGGCGCGGGCGTGCTCAAGGTCGACGGGCAGGTCGTCGCCACCCAGCAAATGGAGCGCACGATCCCCCTGTTGCTGCAGTGGGATGAGAACTTCGACGTCGGCGCCGACACCGGGACGCCCGTGGATGACCACGACTACCAGGTTCCGTTCCGTTTCACCGGCAAGCTCAACAAGCTGACGCTGACGATTGATCGGCCCAAGCTCACGCCGGAAGACGAGAAAAAGCTCATGGACGCGCAGCGCAATAACCGCATGAGCGAATGAGCGGCGCGCGGCCCGGCCAATCTCGGGGCCGCCGCCCTGAACATGTCGTCACGCACCGGCGAAGGTGTGCATGATGAATCTTTGTCGGCGCGAGCCCGGTTCGGTGTAATGAGCTCAGCCGCGGGACTCGCCGCGAGCAGAGCGCTCGGATTCGAATGGGACGGACCGGTCTTTGGCGCCTTGGAAGGGCTCGAAGAATTCCGGCGCGCCTCCGACGCCCAGTTTTCTTCTCGATCTCGGCCGGCCCGCCGCGATTCGTTCGGGTCCACATCCCGAGCCTGAATCGCGGCGGGCCCGCGCCTTCAACCATTCGCAAACGGACTTCAACATATCCCACAGGCTCCAAACCCGGCCCAGCTCGAAGCTCGTCAGTCGGCCGGATTCAGAGCGCCCCGCAGTCTCGCCTCCGCACTAGCGAAAGGACCGGTCTTACTCTTGTTTCGATGGATTTATTGCACTTAATTGCGAAGATCTACTGTGGCAGAATTATCACACCGTCCGAAAAAAGCATCAAATCGTCCCCATGAAGCTTTCTCTGGCATTGGCTTTCTTGCGCGGCGGAGGCATAATAATGTGCCAGACTAAAGGGATCAAAAGACGTCTCGATTCATCTAAGAACTTCGATTTCGTCTGAGGATTCTAAATTATCACTTGGCATCGGCCAGCGAGGCGGGTGCGAGAGTTGTTAGGAGCGACGCCATGAAAAGAATTCTGCTTTCCGCCGCCACGATTGCGTTGGCGCTTGCCGCCGGATCAGCCTTCGCCGCCGATCTGCCTTCTCGCAAAGAGGCGCCGGTCTATGTCCCGCCGCCCCCGCCCCCGCTGTGGACAGGCTTTTACGTCGGCCTCAACCTTGGTGGCGGCTGGGCCGCCGGTGGCGGCGACAACAGCTATCTGCCCTACGCCGACACGACTTACGGCATCGGCAGCACCCCGTTCCCCGGCCTCAGCCCGAACCTGTTCTTCCTGCCCGGCGGCGGCACGACCGGCAGCAACACGGGCGGCGTCGTCGGCGGCGGTCAGGTTGGCTATAATTACCAGTTTGGTAATTCCTTCGTAATCGGCGCTGAGGCGGACATCCAGGGCACCAGCATCACCGGGGGACACCAGGGCAACTACGCCGGCCTGTATAATAGCCCCTATCCGAGGTCGGCCACCGGCGTCCTCTCGCCGCTCGCGACGGGCAACGGCGGCAACATCGGTCTGCCGTGGTTCGGCACCGTGCGTGGCCGCGCTGGCTTTCTCGCCACCCCGACCCTGCTGCTCTATGGCACCGCAGGCTTCGCTTACGGCGGCGTCGAGGTGTTCCAGAGGAGCAATACGAGCACCGGCTGGACGGCCGGCGGCGGTGTCGAGTGGCTGTTCGCGCCTCATTGGTCGGCGAAGCTCGAGTATCTTTATGTGGACCTCGACAGCAGCGGAATTAATGGCGCCTACACCGGCTGGGAGCTGGGCAGCCACCATCATCCGCAGCTCAATGTCGTGCGAGCTGGCGTGAACTACCTCTTCAACTTTGCTCCGCCGCCTCCGGTTGTCGCCAAGTATTGATCGCCTGCCGTAGAAAATTGGCGGCTCCTCCGGAGAATTGATCGAATCGGAGCCCGGCCCTTGTGGTCGGGCTTTTTCGTTGCGTTCAAACTCAGCCGCAGAGGACCTTGCTGCACGGAAAACGTCAAATTGCTTTCAGCCGCGACCCTGGCCTGCCGCCGAACGCGAACTTCTTCAGGCGGAACCGCCCGAGTTGAAAGAGGCTGCGCTAATTTCAAGATCTGATTCTCCCTCCGGTGAAAGGGCGACTGTCGTGCGAATGTGGCGGACAGTCGGTCCACTCCGCACGTTGCGGCGCTTTCGCTGCGAAGCCCATAGCGCCAAAGGCCCGGCGGCGGCGGCGCCGGTTTCCAGCCTCCCCGGTCAGTTCCGCCAGGTTGCGGAGAATCAAGTAATGAAAATCAAAGACTTTGATGTCAGACATAGCGGCCTCCGGCGTTACCTTCCTCAGCGCGCCGCCGTTCTTGGCGCTACCCATTATTTTTCTTCAGATGAGGCAACGTTAGTGTAACGATAGGGTCAGAATCATGATATGATTTTTGCTAAAACGCGACCGATCGTTTTCGCGCATCGTTAATTATAAAAAGCATTCAGATTCATTCATTACTGTGCATTAAGCGTTGAGATTGTAGCCACGTGAGGGTGAGGCGCGTATTCGCCGGTCATATTCGAGGGTTGCCAGATGGCGAACATGAGAGAAGCTTCCTGGGGACAAGGCGAACTCTATGAGTTGCTATGCCTTATGATGATCGGCGCTTGTCTTTGGATTATCGGCACGCAATTTGGCTTCTTCGATCGAGTGTTCGTTTTCGCAGCCAAACACGGTTTTTTGGACTTGGTGCTGCTAAGCGGTTGCATGTGCATGGGGGTGTTCGCGGCCGCGATTCGCAAGTCCTTTTTGCTGCGCCGGGCCATGATGGGCCGCATCGAGGCGGAAATGCGAAGCGAATCCATCGCTCGCCATGACGCGCTCACCGGGCTCGCCAACCGGCGGTTCTTTTTAGAGCTCTTCGAAAAGATGATGAAGTCGCGCCATCCCGGCGACAGATTCGCGGTCATGGTCATCGATCTCGATCGGTTCAAACCGGTAAACGACGTCCATGGCCATGCCGCCGGAAACGCCGTGCTTTGCGCGGTTGCGGACAGGCTGCGCCAAACCGTTCCGCCAAAGAGCATTGTGGCGCGGCTCGGCGGCGATGAATTCGCCGCGGTCGCGCCTTACAACGGGGGGGCGGATGCGCTTATCGTGCTGGCCGAACAAATCATCGCCGCGATCCGGGGCCCGATTCCTTGGCGCCACGGCCAGGTCCACGTGGACGCCACCGTCGGGATCGCCCCCGTGACACCGGAAAAAAGCGACCCGGAGGCCCTCCTGCACGCGGCGGATTTGGCCATGTATCAGGGCAAGCGGGATGGACGCGGGACTTTCCGCATCTTTGCCGCCGAGATGGATACGGCCTTGAAGGCGCGCGGGGAATTGGAGGCAGATCTCCGATTGGGGATCAGCCGCGGCGAATTCGAACCGTTCTTTCAGCCTATTGTCAAGCTTCCGTCAGAGGAGCTCGTGGGCTTCGAGGCGCTGGCCCGTTGGAACCATCCAACCCGGGGCCTGATCACTCCGGATAATTTCGTCCCCGTCGCTGAACAGACGGGAATGATCGCCGATCTTTTTTACAGTCTTCTCCGCCAAGCCTGTTCTACTGCGCGGAACTGGCCGCCCCACCTCCTGCTCTCCGTTAATGTCGCGCCGCAGCAGCTTCTGGATCCGCGGCTGCCTCAACAAACTCTCGGCATCCTGACCGAGACGGGATTCGCCCCAAGCCGTCTCGAAGTCGAAATTACCGAAACCGCTATCATCAACGATCTCGAAGCCGCGCGCTCGGCGTTGACGTCGCTGCAAAATATCGGCGTGAAGATCGCCTTAGACGACTTTGGCACGGGTTATTCGAGCCTTTACCACCTCAGGGAACTGCGATTTAACAAGCTCAAGATCGACAAAAGCTACGTCACTTCACTGATGCAGGGCAGCGAAGGGGCCAAACTCGTCAACGCCATTATTCAACTCTGTACGAGTCTGGGCATGGAGACCACGGCCGAGGGAATCGAAACCTCGTCAAATCTCGATTGGCTGTCGCACCAGGGCTGCACCTTCGGCCAGGGCTATTTGTTCGGACGCCCGATGCCGAAAGAGGCCGCCGAGAACTTCCTCGAAACCTGGCGGAGCGCGGCGCTTGCCGGCGAGCCCACAGAGATCATCGCCGCCTGAGTCGAACCGGTCGGCAATTGCGCCCGGGGGGCGCGCTATCGGATTTGAGGGCCGCCGGAGAGCCTTTGCGGGAATCTATTTTGTTGGTCGCGACCGCATACCAACAATTATACCAACGATTTTTGCGGATACCAACGCACGCCCCCGGACGCCCCTGGACGGCAATCCGGCCTTAAGTCTTTGATTTTCAGGTTATTTCGGACGATTTTGGACGTTCTCGAACGTCGATTTGGTGCCCAAGAGAGGACTCGAACCTCCACGGCTTTCACCACTGGTACCTGAAACCAGCGCGTCTACCAATTCCGCCACCTGGGCCTTGGAGCGTGTCTTAAGGGTTGGGATCGTCTCCTGTCAATGCGTTGGGCGATGAATTCCAAAGTCCCGCGGCGCCAACGGCGGTCAAGACGGGAAGCCGCCTTGATTCGAAGCCCAATCAAGGCGGCTACCTGCGGCCTCCAAGATTAAGCAGCCGCAGGACGAACCAAACGGGCACGACAATCACCGCTCCGGCGATCACATAATTGATGACTTCCCTCACGGCGCCGAAACCAAGCGCATAAATGCGGTTCAAGAAATCCTGAACTCCCCGAAGAATATCGGCCGGGCGGATGTCGAGCCACATCAGCAACGCGCCGACGACCAGCGAAACAAACAGCAATTTCATGAATACGGACGCTGGCGTTCCGCCGAGAAAGTTTTCGAGCGCGTTATTGCTGGACATGAGATTATCGCTTTCGATCGAAGAGCCGGGCAATTCCTTTCGCCCTGGAGGCGATTGTTGCGCCGATCCCGGGTCCGGCGGCTTGCGCGCGTCCATATGCGGCCATTTGGCGAATGGGTTTTCGTCGCTCATGATCGTCTCGGGGTTCCCGCAAAGAGACTTCAGGATTTGTCGCCGTTGGCTTCTTCTTTGAAGATTCGCATAATGCGCCTCATGAAGCGTTCGGTAAAGCTCAGCACCCGTTCCATATCCTCCTCCTTGGGCAGGCTGGACGATGCTCCCGGGGCGCTGTCGCCATGAGCGGTTTTGAGTTCGGCGTTCTCTCGGCGCAGGCGGTCGATTTCGTTCTCGAACGCGGCGCGCTCGTCGGCGCTGATCCGGCACAGCGAGAGTCCCGCCTCCACCGTGCAAAACGACACGGCGCCGGTCTCCTTGTCGAGGCGCAAGAAGCCTCCTTGGGTCGGCGTCATCGAAAAGCGGCCGTCCTGGACCGAGGGCGCCGGGGCGGGCGGCGCCGGCGGATTTGTCGACGGCGCTTGCGCGAGCGCAGCATTGCACCACGCGGCGGCGGCCAGCATTGCCCAAGGGATACGCATCGCCCACCTCCGAACCGCGCGCCGAAGCGTCACGCAGCACAGCAAATGGGGGGCGCGGCCGGCGGCGTCAATCCGCGAGGCCTGTTATATGGTCAGCTCTTCTTGGTTTGACGCTCCGCCGCGCTGAAATTGGAGAGCTCTCCCGATCTTGCCGCGGCCTGGCGCCAGGATTTGGCGATGGCGGGATATTTTATCTCCGCGGCGATCCTGGCGACTTGCTTTTGCAATTGGACGCCGCCGCAAGACGGACAGGTCGGGATATCCGAAGAGCGAACCAAGAGTTCGAACTCGGCGTTGCAACTCTGGCAGACATAATCGTAGAGCGGCATAAAATCCTCGCGTGGCGGCCGGGAGCAAGAAGCACACGGGCTTTTGCTCGCCGCTGGCAAGCAATTTCTTTGCCAATGGACCCCGTTTCCGGCCGATCACCAAGCGATCAGCCGGATTTCATATCGCGCAAAATCTCGATTTGGAGCGACGGGGCGTTGTTTCTAAAACGAGGAACGCGCCGAGAGCGGCGCGCCCCTGCCTCAGTTATCCAAGAAACTCCGCAGCTTCCGGCTTCTGCTCGGGTGCTTCAGCTTCCGAAGCGCCTTCGCCTCGATCTGGCGGATGCGCTCGCGCGTCACCGAAAACTGCTGGCCGACTTCCTCCAGCGTGTGGTCGGTGTTCATGCCGATGCCGAAGCGCATGCGCAGCACGCGTTCTTCGCGCGGCGTGAGGGAGGCCAGCACGCGCGTCGTCGTCTCGCGAAGATTCGACTGAATCGCCGCCTCGATCGGCAGGACGGCGTTCTTGTCCTCGATGAAATCGCCGAGGTGCGAATCTTCCTCATCGCCGATCGGCGTCTCCAGCGAGATCGGCTCCTTGGCGATTTTGAGCACCTTGCGCACTTTTTCGAGCGGCATGGCGAGCTTTTCGGAGAGCTCCTCGGGCGTCGGCTCGCGGCCGATTTCGTGCAGCATCTGGCGCGAAGTGCGTACGATCTTGTTGATCGTTTCGATCATATGCACGGGAATGCGGATGGTGCGGGCCTGATCGGCGATCGAACGGGTGATCGCCTGCCTGATCCACCACGTCGCATAGGTGGAGAACTTATAGCCGCGCCGATATTCGAATTTGTCGACCGCCTTCATCAGGCCGATGTTGCCTTCCTGAATGAGGTCGAGAAACTGCAGACCGCGATTGGTGTATTTCTTGGCGATGGAGATGACGAGGCGCAGATTGGCCTCGACCATTTCCTTCTTGGCCTGGCGCGCCTCGCGCTCGCCCTTCTGCACCATGTGCACGATCTTGCGGAACTCCGAGATTTCGAGCCCCGTCTCGGTCGCCAGCGCATGGATGTCCGAACGCAAATCCTTGATGCGCTCTTTCTCTCCGGCGACAAACTCCTTCCAGCCGCGCGACCCCAGCTTGGCGACGCGGGCGACCCATTTGGGATCGAGCTCGGAGCCGTGGAATTTGTCGAAAAAATCCTCGCGCCCGACGCCATGCGAATCGGCGAGCCGCAGCAGTTTGGTCTCGAAGCCGATCAGCCGCTTGTTGATGTCATAGAGCTGCTCGACGAGCGCCTCGATGCGGTTTTGATTGAGCGACAGCGATTTGACGTCGGTGACGATTTCTTTCTTGAGCGTCTTGTATTTGCGCTCCTGAGCCGGCGTGAGGGTTTCGTTTTTCAGCCGGTTCTCGACATTCTGATCCTGCAGCCGGCGCAGCTTCTTATAGGCGTCGGCGACGCGCGCGAAAGTCTCGAGAACCTTTGGCTTCAGCTCGGCTTCCATCGCAGAGAGCGACACGGAATTATCCATATCGTCTTCTTCGTCAAAACTCTCCTCGACGGCGGGCGCTTCGCCGCCAGGACCGATGTCAAGCCCGGCGGGAGGCGTTCGCGGAGCGGTCGCGGGCGCGAGGCCCACCGTCTCCGCGGCGCCCGGCGCCTTGGCGGTCGCCTTTCCGTCGGGGCCGGCGTAGGTCGCCTCGAGGTCGATGATGTCGCGCAGCAGAACCTTGCCGGCCTCGAGCTCCTCGCGCCAAATAATGATGGCCTGGAAGGTCAGCGGACTTTCGCACAAGCCGGCGATCATCGCCTCCCGGCCGGCTTCGATGCGCTTGGCTATGGCGATTTCGCCTTCGCGCGAAAGCAGTTCGACCGAGCCCATTTCTCGCAGATACATGCGGACGGGATCGTCGGTGCGGTCGGTCGGCTCCGTGGTGCGCGTCGCGACGGCCGTCGGCCGCGCGGCTTCCACCAGTTCGCCGCCTTCGGGCTCTTCTTCTTCGGCCGGAGCCGCCTCTTCCTCGGCCTCGTCGGCGTCGTCGCCCTCGGAGACCGTGATGCCCATTTCCGAGAGCATCGAATAGACGTCCTCGATCTGATCCGAGGATACTTCCTCGGACGGGAGAACGGCGTTCAATTCGCTATAAGTGACGAAGCCGCGCTTCTTGGCGAGCTTGATCATCCGCTTTACGGCGGCGTCATTCAGGTCGAGCAGGGGACCGTCCGAGACCTCCGTGATGACGGCGGTCTCGCCCTCTACCTTGTCCTCGTCTTTTTTCGCCATTCGCTCGCTCCAAACTGTCCAGGGAAATGCGCCGCGGCGCGGGGCGCGGCCGTCGCAGACGCTGTTCCCGATGGCGCCGCTACGCCAAGCTCATCAAAAGCCTTGCGCACGGCGCCTCGAATTTGCTTAAAGATGGGCTATTGGACAGCCCATCGACCCGCATGGTTTGATATCGCCGCCGATTCGCTTAAGTCCCACACTTGCCGGCGACGGCCTAACGCTCCCTTAACCATCTGGAGCCATCTGGCTCCAGTGGCATAAAGCATTACAGCACACGACTGGCGCGACCCGACATTGCTCCGAACCCTTCCAGAGCGGCTTCGGTTCCATCGAGTGTCGACAATTGTGCCTGAATGTCCGCTAGTCTCGCGGCGTCCTCCTCGCTGGGATCCGCCGCCAGACGCCCTTCAATCGCACGCAACTCTCTATTTAGCGCCCAAACTTTGTGATGCAAGCTTAAAGCTTGTCGGAGCGTCGCGGCGGCGTCCCCCGTCGCCGCCTCCGGCTGCACGCTCCACAGATTGGCGTGGGCGACCATGCCTTCGAGGCGCGCATGGAACGACATAAGTCCTGCCTCTTCAATAGCTTGCATCAGCGCGCTGGTGGGCCTCGCCTCGTCCCCGGCCTGCGACGAGGCGCCGCGCACCAGGAGATCGCGCAGCAAATTGGCTTCCCGCGCCTCGAACTCCATTGCGGCTAGGTCTTCGATATGGTCGGCGAGCAAGGGCGGGTGGTTGATAAGAACCAGCAAAATAAGGCACTCTCGCGCCGAAACCAGCGGTTTGACGCCTTTAAAAAGCGGCGAGTTGGCCAGAGCCGCGCCGACCCGCACCGGTCCCGACGCGCGCGCCGTGCGCCCAAAGCCCGCTCCGCCCGAGCCCGCTCCGCCAAAACCGGTTCGGCCAGAATCTTTGCGCGGCCGCCAGCCTTGCCCCCCGGCGCGCGAAGACTCGTCGCTAAACAGTTTCGCGAGGCGCGCGGAGAGATCCTGCCCATAATAGCGGCGCAGCGCGGCGTCCTGGATCTGGCCGGCGACCTCCGCGAGGCGACGCTCCAGGGCTGCGCGGCGCTCGGGCGTATCGAGCGGACGCTCTTGCGTTTCGCGGCGCCACAGCATTTCGACCAGCGGCAGCGGCGCGCTTATCGCCTGCTCCAGCGCCCCGACGCCGCCCGAACGCAATAGGTCGTCGGGGTCTTGCCCGCCGGGCAGCAGCACAAAACGCAGCGTCTTGCCGGGGCCGATCAACGGCAAAGCGGTGTCGACGGCGCGATCCGCCGCCTTGAGGCCGGCCTTGTCGCCGTCGAAACAGAGAATCGGCTCCTCGGCCATGCGCCATAAAAGCGCGCATTGCTCGGGCGTGAGGGCCGTTCCGAGCGGCGCGACCGTATGAGCGAAGCCCGCCGTCGTCATGGCGATCACGTCGATATAGCCTTCGACGGCGATCACCGTGCCAGCTTCATGCGCCGCCTTGCGGGCGTTGTGCAGATTATACAGCGTCGCGCCCTTGTGAAACAGCGGCGTTTCCGGCGAATTCAGATATTTAGCCTGCGCATCCTTGTCCAATGCGCGTCCGCCAAAGGCGATCACCGCACCGGCGCGGTCATGGATCGGAAACATCAGACGATGCCGGAATCGGTCGTAGGGAACGGCGATGTCCTCGCCATGGATCAGCAGGCCCGCCTCGTTCATCGCCTCCACGCCGACGCCCTTGGCGGCGAGCGCGTCGCGCACGCCATGGCGGTCCGGCGGGGCGTAGCCGATACGAAAATGCGCCTGGGCGGCCGGCGAAATCTCCCGCCGGGCGAGATAGTCGCGGGCCTCGCGGCCTTGCGCGCCCTTGAGTTGCTTTTGAAAATGCTCCGCCGCCCAATCCATGATTTGAGTCAAGGAAGCGCGCTTCTGCTGGCTTTCGCGCTGCTCGCCCGTCTCGACCGGCATGGGCAGGCCGGCCATGCCGGCGAGTCGCTCCACCGCCTCGGGGAAGGAAATCCCCTCCGTCTCCATTAGGAAAGTGAAGCCGTCGCCATTCTTGCCCGATGAGAAGTCGTGGAAAAATCCTTTTTGGTCGTTGACGAAAAAGGAGGGAGTTTTCTCGGCGTTGAAGGGAGACAGGCCAACCCACTCGCGCCCCCGCTTTTGCAGCTTGACTTTTTTCCTAACAACCTCCGACACGGGAACCCGCGCCCGGATCTCATCAAGAAAGGAAGGGGAAAACTTCATCGGCGCCCTTGTTAGCAGGAGGCCTTCCCTAACACTATGCGCGCCGTCCGCGCATATAAATCCCGGAGTCATGCCCGCTGTTCACATGGGGTGGCCGGATTGAGATCGACGCGCCCCGATCGTCCCGGAGAGTTTATTTTCAAAATATAGACAAAAAAGCGGAAACGGACTTTCGCGGCAACGAAGCGGCGCCGGCCCGAAATCCCTGCGATTTGGCCGATGCGAACCGCCCGTCTACTGACTGGCCCATATTATGCGCGACATCCAGACTATTTCCTGTTGCGCCAGCACGCGGCCGCAGGCGCCGTTAGCAAGGGGCCTTAACTCCACGGCCCCCGCGCTCTGGCCCTTCAGTTCGGCGATCAGCAGCTCGCCAGCGGCGGTCTTGACGACCACGCGGTCGCCGCGCTTCGCCGAGGCGCCGGGCGAGACAATGAGCATGTCGCCGTCGCGATACAACGGCGCCAGCGCGTCGCCGGAAAGTTTGAGCGCATAGCGCTCGCCGTCCGCACCGGCGAAAAGATCGGCTTCGGTCCAGGCCGATCCGGCCGGCCGGCCCGCCGAGTCGAACGAGCCGTCCTTCGCTGCGTCGGCGAGGGCGATCAGCCGGCCGGAGGGGCGCGGTTCGGCTCCGCCCCGCGCGTCGAGCAGCGCCAGAAATTCGCCGGGCGCTTCGCCCGTCGCGGCGAGCGCCTTGGCGATGGACTCGGTGGAGGGCCAGCGCTGACGCCCGCCGGGCGACGTGCGCTTGGAGGGGTTGAAGGTGGTGGGATCGAGGCCGGCCTTGCGGGCGAGGCCGGACGCCGACAGCCCGTGACGCTCCGCGAGGGCGTCGAGCGCCGCCCAGATCTGCCTATGGGAAAAACCTGGGGCCATTTCGGTTAGTTTTCCTAGCGTCAAGGAATAACGAAGACGAAGCCATCTCGCAACATTGCTTTGGCCGCGAATGGTCCGCCGCCGTTTATTCGCGGCCGTCCGGAGCGGTCACGCCCCTCGCTTCCGGGGTCAGCAACTGCGCCGCCGCCAGCGCCGCGAAGCGCCCGCCCTTTTTCACCAAATCTTCGAATGAGCCGCTCTCGACGATCTCGCCATTGTCGAAAACCAAAATGCGATCGGCGCCCCGCACGGTGGCGAGCCGATGCGCGATCACGAAGGTCGTCCGCCCCTTGGTGGCCGCCGCCAGCGCCTTTTGAAGCTGCTTCTCAGTGGCGGCGTCGAGTGCGCTGGTGGCTTCGTCGAACACCATGATCGGCGGGTCTTTGAGCAGCGCGCGGGCGATCGACAGGCGCTGGCGCTCGCCGCCCGAGAGACTCCGCCCGCGTTCGCCGATGTTGGTCAGCGCGCCCTCGCTCTGGCGCGCCACGAATTCCGCCGCTTGCGCCAGCTCCAGCGCGGCGGCGATTTCCTCCGGGGTCGCATCCGGCTTGCCGATGCGCAGATTCTCTTCGATCGAGCGCGCGAACAGCATCGGCTCCTGAAACACCACGCCGATATTGCGGCGGAGCGAAGCGAGCGTCAGGTCGCGGATGTCAACGCCGTCGATCGTGACGGCGCCCTCGATCGGATCGAACACGCGATGCAGCAGTCCGAGCGTCGTCGACTTGCCAGAGCCGGTGGCGCCGACGAGCGCGATGGTCTCGCCGGGCCGCGCCGAAAAGCTGACGTTGCGCACCGCCATGCGCTTGCCGTCGTAAGAATAGCTCACATTTTCGAAGGCTACGGCGCCGGTCATGCGGCCGGCGTCCTTCGCGCCGGGACGATCGGCGATCGCCGGGTGGGTGTCGAGAATGGCGTAGAACTCGCGCAGCTTGGCCGACTGCTGAAACAGGAAATTGATGAAAGCGACGGCCTGTTCGAGCCGGGCGATCAGCATCGTCGCGAAATTGATGAAGGTCACGATCTCGCCGACCGTGGCCTGCCCCTGCATATGAAGCCAGGCGCCGAGCAGAAAAATGCCGAGCACTGTGATGGTCGCCGAGGCGCGGCTCGCCACCACCACCAAAGCCCACCAGGACAGAATCGGCAGCTGCGCGGCCAGCAGGTCCTCGATGATTCGCCGCAGCTCCTGGGATTCGTTCTGGGCGCGCGTAAAACTCTGCACCACCGACACATTGCCCAGCGCGTCCGACGCCCTGCTGGCCAGCGCCGCGTTATGCTGCTCCACCGCCGCCTGCATCGTGTCGGCGCGGCGCATCACCAGCGTCGTCACCACGTAAACCAGCGCCACCATGACGATTAGCAGGCTGGCGAGACGCCAATTGTAAAAGAGCGTCGCCGGCAGCAGCAGGAACAGCGCGAAGAAGGTCGCGCAATTCTCGCGAAGAAACGACAGCCACAGGCTGAACATCGCGGTCGCGCCCTCGAGCATCGACTGCAACAGCCGGCCCGAATGGACATTGGCGTGGAAGCTCAACGGCAGATTGAGCACATGATCGAAATATTGCGCCATCACGGCGAGTCGGCGGCGATGCGCCAGCCGGTCGGCGTGCAGGCCGACCGCCATCGAGGCGAAAATCGAAAACAGACCGAAACCGGCCCAGGCGGCGACGGTGGGAAGCAAATCGCCCCAGGTGAGTTGGGCCCCCTGGGCCTGTGCGCCGCTCATCATATCGATGATCCGGCCGAAGAGAATCGGCTCGGCGAATTGCGCGGCCGCCAAAACGAGATTGGCGACGACCAGAATATAGGCGAGCCTCGCCTCGGGCCGCAGCTGGAGCAGCACGCGCAGATAGACGGAGAATGCGGACATCGCGCGGGCCTTCGGTCAAGCGGGTAGTCGCCCTTACAAGGCGCAGCGTCGCGGCGCAAGGGAGGCGGGCGGGGCGCGGGAGACCTCATCCTATCGTCCGACAGCGCGTCAAAACGGCCGAGAACGCCGCTCCACGCAGTGCGCCATCTCGCCGTTTTTTTAGGCGCCGGCGTCCCAGCCGTGCGCCATATTGCGGGAATTTCCCCCAATCGCCCGACATTCGCGCACAAGCGATTGACTCCCAACCGCGACGGAAACCTAATCGCCCCCATGCGCGCCGCGCCAATTCTTTAAAAAAGGCCGTCAGCCCCGTGTCGATCCAGGTCGCCCTGCACCACGTCACCCATTACAAATATGATCGCTATGTCGCGCTTGGGCCGCAGGTCGTGCGGCTGCGCCCGGCGCCGCATTGCCGCACCGGCGTGCCCAGCTATTCGCTCAAGATCACGCCCTCGCAGCATTTCATCAATTGGCAGCAGGACCCGCACGGCAATTGGCTGGCGCGGCTGGTGTTCACCGAAAAGACCATGGAGTTCCGCGTCGAGGTCGATCTTCTGGCCGATCTCGCCGTGTTCAACCCGTTCGATTTCTTCGTCGAACCCTACGCCGAGGAGTTCCCTTTCACCTATGCGCCCGAACTCGCGGCCGAACTCGCGGCGTCGCTGGAGATCGAACCAGCCGGCGCGCCGCTCGAAGATTTCGTGCGCTCCATTTCGCGGCAAAAACTCCGCACGATCGATTTTCTCGTCGGCCTCAACGCGAGGCTGAGCCGAGAAATCAAATATGTGATCCGCATGGAGCCCGGCGTGCAGCCGCCGGACGAGACGCTGACGCTGGGTTCGGGCTCTTGCCGCGATTCGGCCTGGCTCCTGGTGCAGACGCTGCGCCGGCTTGGTCTCGCCGCGCGTTTCGTCTCCGGCTATCTCATTCAGCTCACCGCCGACGAGGAGCCGCTCGAAGGCCCCAAGGGACCGGAGCATGATTTCACCGATCTGCACGCCTGGGCCGAGGTCTATCTGCCCGGCGCCGGCTGGATCGGCCTTGACGCGACCTCGGGGCTGTTTTGCGGCGAGGGCCATCTGCCGCTGTGCGCCGCGCCGCATTACCGCTCCTGCGCGCCGGTTTCGGGCGTGGTCGAGCCGGCCAATTGCGAATTCGGATTCGAAATGCGGGTCGAGCGCATCCGCCAGGCGCCGCGCGTCACCGCGCCCTTTTCCGACGAGGCCTGGGCGCGGCTCGACCGGCTCGGCGAGCAGGTCGACGCCAATCTCGTCGCGCAGGACGTGCGACTCACGATGGGCGGCGAGCCGACCTTCGTCTCGATCGACGATTTCGAAGGCGAGGAATGGAACGTCTCGGCGGTCGGCCCGACGAAGCGCGCGCTCGCCGACGATCTGATCAGAAGGCTGCGCGAGCGCTTTGCGCCCGGCGGCTTTCTGCACTACGGCCAGGGCAAATGGTATCCGGGCGAGAGCCTGCCGCGCTGGGCCTTCGCCCTTTATTGGCGCGCCGACGGCGAGCCGATCTGGCGCGACCCCGATCTCGTGGCCCGGCTAAACAAGCCCGCGAAAAACGCCAAGGATGCAGCCAAGTCCGACGCGATCACGCCAAAGGCCGCGGAGGCTTTCACCACCGCCTTGGTCGCACGTCTGGGCCTCGACAGTTCTTACATCATTCCCGCCTATGAAGACCCGCTGCATCGGATCGGCGAGGAAGCGGCGCTGCCGATCAACATCGATCCTTCCGACCCCAAGATCGACGATCCCCAGGAACGCGCTCGCATCGTCCGCGGTTTCGAAGGCGGCCTTTCGACCCCGACGGGCTTCGTGCTGCCGATCCAACACTGGAACGCGCCGGCGAGCAGCACGGGCTGGGTGTCCGGACATTGGCCCCTGCGGCGCGGAAAGCTGTTTCTGGCGCCGGGCGATTCGCCGGTGGGCCTGCGGCTGCCGTTAAAATCGCTGCCCTGGGTGCGTCCCGAGATCTATCCGCACATCATGCAGCAGGACCCGCTCGACGAGCGTCCCGAACTGCCGCCAGCCGCCCATTATCAACTCGCCTACCGCGCCGCCCCCGCGGCAAGCTCGCGGCAGGAGGTGCGGGAGCAAAATCCCGACGAAGGCGGCGTGCGCACCGCGCTGACCGTCGAGCCGCGCGACGGGACGCTCTGCGTGTTCATGCCGCCGGTGGAAAAGCTCGAACATTATCTCGAACTGCTCTCCGCCGTGGAGCGGACGGCCGAGGAGGCCGGCCTGCCATTGCATATCGAAGGTTACGAGCCGCCGATCGACCCGCGCCTGAATGTCATCAAGGTGACGCCAGACCCCGGCGTGATCGAGGTGAATATCCACCCGGCCAAAACCTGGCGCGAGGCGGTCGCCATCACGACAGGGCTTTACGAGGATGCGCGGCAGGCGCGGCTCACCACCAGCAAATTCATGACCGACGGGCGCGGCGCGGGCTCGGGCGGCGGCAATCACGTCGTGCTCGGCGGCAAAAACACCACCGATTCGCCCTTTCTGCGCCGGCCGGATCTGCTCAAGAGCTTCATCCTCTACTGGCAGCGCCACCCCTCCCTGTCCTACATGTTCTCCGGCCTGTTCATCGGCCCGACCAGCCAGTCGCCGCGCATCGACGAGGCGCGGCACGAATCGCTCTATGAAATGGAGATCGCGCTCGCCAATACGCCGGCGCCCGGCTCCAGCGACTTTCCGCTCTGGCTGGTTGACCGGTTGTTCCGCAATCTGCTCGTCGACGTTTCCGGCAACACCCATCGCGCGGAAATCTGCATCGACAAGCTCTATTCGCCGGACGGCCCCACGGGACGCCTTGGCCTCGTCGAATTTCGCGCTTTCGAGATGCCGCCGGACGCGCGTATGAGCCTCGCCCAGCAACTTTTGCTGCGCGCGCTCGCCGCCTGGTTCTGGCGCGAGCCGCAGGAAGGCGGCCTCGTGCGCTGGGGCACCGCCCTGCACGACAAATTCATGTTGCCGCATTATGTGTGGGAGGATTTCGCCAGCGTGCTGGGCGATCTTAACCGGGCGGGATACGCCTTCGAGCCGGAATGGTTCGAGGCGCAATGGGAGTTTCGCTTTCCGCTCGTCGGCGCGGTGACGCATGACGGTGTGCGTTTGGAGTTGCGTCATGCCCTCGAACCTTGGCATGTGATGGGAGAACAGGGCGCAGGAGGGGGCATGGTGCGCTACGTCGATTCCTCGGTCGAGCGCTTGCAGGTCAAGGCGCAGGGTTTCGTGCCAGGCCGGCATGTAATCGCCTGCAACGGGCGGCGTCTGCCGATGACCGGGGTTGGCAAGAGCCTTGAAGCCGTGGCCGGCGTGCGCTTCAAGGCGTGGCGGCCGCCGTCCGGCCTGCACCCCACCGTTTCGGTCCATGCGCCGCTGACCTTCGATATCGTCGACACCTGGAGCGCGCGCTCGCTGGGCGGCTGCGTCTATCACAGCGCCCATCCGGGCGGACGCAGCTACGACACGTTTCCGGTCAACGCGCAGGAGGCCGAAGCGCGACGACTGTCCCGTTTTCAGGAGCACGGCCACAGCCCCGGACGGATTCTGCCTCCCCGCGAAGAACCGGCCGGGGAATTTCCGCTGACGCTCGACCTGCGGAGGAATTTTGTCCCCTAATCGAGCCGCTCCCCTGGCGGATAGCGCCGACGCCCTGGACGCGCGATTGGCTTCATGGGTGGCGGGCTATCGCGTCGCAAAAGGCGGCGCCGACGAATTGCTCGACGCGGAGGGGCGGCCGCGCGAACACTGGCTGGCCTTGCTCGGCGCCGTCGCCCGGCTCGGCGAGGCCGACATCGAGCAGCGTTTCGCAGGCGCCAACCGGCGCATAGACGAGATGGGCCTGACCTATCGCACGCCCGGAGAAGCGCGCGAGCGCGCCGCTCCCCTGGCCCGTCTGCCGCTGCTGCTGGCGCAGAGCGAATGGGACGAAATCGAGGCCGGAATCGTCCAGCGCGCCGAGTTGCTCGACCTCATCCTGCGCGACATTTACGGCGAAGGCCGGCTGATCGCGGACGGCGTGCTGCCGGCTGCGGCGGTGACCGGTTCTCCGGAATACATAAGGCCGATGTGCGGCGCAACGCCTCCCGGCGGCCGCTGGTTGCGCTTTTACGCGGCGGAGATCGCACGCGGCCCGGACGGCGCGTGGCGGGTGCTCGGCGACCGCGCCCAGGCGCCCTCGGGCGCGGGCTATGCGCTGGAAAACCGCCTCATTATGGCGCGGGCGGTTCCGAGCCTGTTCCGCGACATGAATGTGCGGCGGCTAGCGCCGTTCTTCCGCGATTTTCGCGCCGGCCTCGCGAGCTGCGCGCAGCGCGTCGATCCGCGCATCTGCCTTCTGACGCCCGGCCCGTTCAGCGAGACCTACGCCGAACAGGTCAACCTCGCCCGTTATCTTGGGCTGCTGCTGGTCGAGGGCGAAGATCTCCTCGCGAACGACGGCAAGCTCTATGTGCGCACCATCGCCGGCCTCAAGCGCGCCGATGTGTTGTGGCGGCGGGTCGACGCCGATTGGTGCGATCCGCTTGAGCTGAACGCCGCCTCCAAGCTCGGCGCGCCCGGCCTGTTGGAAGCGATCCGCCAGGGCGCGGTCGCGGTCGCCAATATGCCCGGCGCCGGCCTCGTCGAGGCGCGCGCGCTGATGAGCTTTCTGCCGGCGCTGGCGCCGCGTCTTTTGGGCGAGGCGCTGCGCCTTCCCAACGTCGAGACGCTTTGGTGCGGCGACGACAAGGCGCGGGCGCAGGTTTTAGCGAGCCTCGATACGCGCCGCCTCAAGGACGCTTTCACGCCGGCGCCAATGTTTCGAACGACTTTTCCAGCCGCCGTCCACGAGCTGACGGCGGCGACGATGAGCGCCGCCGAGCGCGAGAAACTCGTCGCCGCGATGATGGATCGCGGCATGGATTTCGTGGCGCAGGAGGAACTGGCCTTTTCGACGACGCCGGCCTGGGTCGACGGCGCCCTGACGCCGCGTCCTTTCGCGCTGCGGGTTTTCGCGGCGGCGACCAAGGACGGCTGGCGGGTCATGCCCGGCGGCTATTGCCGCGTCTATGACCAGCCGGGCGGAGGAGAGGGGCCGCATCCTCATGTCGCGCCCTGCGCGGATGTCTGGGTGCTCAGCGAGGGACAGATCGAAGCGGCGACGCTGCTGCCGCCAGCCGACGACGCCCGCATCGTTCGGGTGCTCGGCAGTCTGCCCAGCCGCGCCGCCGACAATCTGTTCTGGATGGGGCGCTATCTCGAGCGCACCGAAGCGGTGCTGCGCATAGTGCGCTGTCTGTGCAACCGCCTCACCGAGACGCAGGCGGCGGACGGCGGCGCTGACGGACGAAGCGAGCGCCAGCCGATCGACCGCCTGCGGCGGCTGCTGATCGCCTGGGGTTGCGTTGGAGAAGAGGCGCGCGAATCGCCGGCGGCGGCGCTGGCGCTGGCGGCGGTCGCCGACGTGGGGGCCTATGGCTCGGCCTGCGCCAACGCCGTCCGGGCCAAAGGCGCCGCCTCGATTATCCGCGAGCGTCTGTCGCCAGACGTCTGGCAGCTTATGGGCGGGCTGCAAACACGGCTGCAACGCGCCGCGACTTTAGGAAGCGGCGCGCAAAACATTTCGGCCGCGACTTTAGGACGCAGCGCGCCAGAATTCGCCGCCGAGCCCGAGATCATAGAGTGCGCGGAGCGCGCGCTGCATAGGCTGGCGGCGCTCTCGGGCCTGATGGACGAAAATTTCAACCGCGTCGCGGGCTGGAACTTTCTCGATCTCGGCAAGCGCGTCGAACGCGCGATCAACACCTGCCGCTTCGTCCGCCAATTCGCCGACGGCGAACCGACCATGGACTCGCTCGACGCGCTGATCGAACTGATCGACTCGCAGATCACCTATCGCAGCCGCTATCTTTCAGGAGCGGCGCTGGCGCCGGCGCTGGACATGGCGATGCTGGATCCGTTCAATCCGCGCTCGGTGAGCTTTCAGATCGCCCGCATCGGCGATCATCTCTCCGCTCTGCCCGTGCTGGTCGACGACGGCGTGATGGAGGCGCCGCGCCGCCTGGCCGTGCGGCTGCGCGCGGAACTGGAGACCGAGGAGGCGCATCGCCTCTCGCCAGGCGCCATTCTCAAAATCGAGCAGCGGCTGATCGGCCTCGCCGACGCCATCGCCGAACGCTATTTTCTGCACGGCGGCGATAAGCCGCGCCCCGACAAGCGGTCCCAGCTCGCGTGATCTACGACATCCGCCATGTCACGACATACAGCTACGCCGCGCCCGTCGCCACGGCGCGCTGCGCGCTGCGGCTGAGCCCGCGCGGCGACGGCGGCCAGCGCGTGCTGCGCGGCGCGATCGAGCTGACGCCGGAGCCGGCGCGGCGGCGCGAGCGGCTCGACTTTTTCGGCAATCGCCTGGTCGAAGCGCGGATCGACGTCGCCCACACGATGCTGCGGATCACGCTGGACGCGCGTGTCGCAGTGCGGCGGCGAGCGCCGCCCGCCGCGGCGCTGACCCCGGCCTGGGAGACTGTTCGAACGAGCGCCGCCGCGTCAAAATCGCTCGACGCCCAGTCGCCGGCGCATTTTTTGTTTGCGGGGCGGCTGACGCCATTGCTGGCGCCGGTCGCCGCCTATGCGCGCGAAAACTTTCCGCCGGGGCGGCCGATTCTCGAAGCGGCGATCGAGCTGATGCGGCGCATTCACGCCGATTTCGCTTATGATCCCAAGGCGACCGATATTGCGACGCCGCTCGCCGAGGTTTTCGCGCGGCGCGGCGGCGTGTGCCAGGATTTCGCCCATATCATGATCGCCGCCTTGCGCGGCCTCGGCCTGCCGGCGGCCTATGTCAGCGGCTATCTGCGCACGCTGCCGGCGCCGGGTCAAAAGCGTTTGGAGGGCGCCGACGCCTCGCATGCCTGGATATCACTGTGGTGCGGTCCGGCCTTCGGCTGGCTCCAGCTCGATCCGACCAATGAAGTCTTCGTCGGCGACGATCATATCGTCCTGGCCATCGGGCGCGACTACGCCGACGTTTCGCCGATCGACGGCGTGATCCTCGGCTCCGGCTCGCAAAAACTCGTGGTCAACGTCGACGTCAAGGCGGTCGAAGGCGGTGCGGAGACGCCGCAACTGGAGCTCGAACGCTCGGACGCGCCGATCTGATCTTGGCGCTGCGCGATAAGACACAGGCGGCTCTGGTTGTGACCGATGTTGCGGGGCGAAAGGCGGGCGGCGTAGCCGTGCTGTCGCAACAGCCCCTCCAGCTCCGCGGCCCGGTAGCGGAAAAAACCCAGCTCACTGCGCAGCCGCCGGTAGTCCGAAAAATACAGCCGCGCCAGGCTCGACAGCGCGGCGAAGAAAAAGCCGCCGCGCCAGCCGAACCGCAGCAAGGCCGCGGCGTCGTTCAGCGCGCCGGATTGCGGCGTCGGAATATCGGCGAGCAGCAGCCGCCCATCCGATTTGAGCTTGGCGCGCCAAAGATGGAGCAGCCAGGAAAATTCGTCGGGCGCGAGATATTGAATCAGCGAATTGGCGACGACGAGATCGAGCGAGGCGTCGTCCACGACTTTGAGCAGTCCGTCCTCCAAAATCACGATGCGCTCTTCCTGCCCGAAGCGCGCGCGCAGTCTTTCCCGCACATGCGGCGCGGCGTCATAGAGCAGCACCGTTCCGCAATCCTGAGCCAGCCGGGCAGCCGACAGCGCCTCGCCGCAGCCGTAATCCAGCGCCCGCGCCTGTGGCGAAGGGATATGCGCGCAAAGGTCGCGCGCAACGGCTTCGTAATGCAGCTCCTTGTGGCGGTCGCAGGCGTAAATCGCCGTGTCGCCGTTCCAAAAATCGAGCCAGCTTTTCGCGCCGTTCCGCCGCATCGCCTGTCCTTCGAACGCTCGCCAAAACTTCAGTATTTCCAGATGAGCCCGATGGAGGTCGCGGTCGGCGTCGGCGGAAACGGGCCGGCGCGGCGCAGCGCCGTCATCGCCGCCTGATCCAGCGCCGGCGAGCCGGACGACTGCCGCAGCGCCTGATGCACCAGATGTCCCTCGGGGTCGACATAAAAGGTGATGATTCCATCCGCCGATCGTCCTGCTTCGACGGGATGGAACTGACGCTTTATGTAGCCGAGAACCACTGAGAGATAGGTTGGCTTGGCGGTTCCGCCGGTGATGGGCGCGGTCTTGGCGGCGCCGCCGATTTGAAAGTCGGGCACCGGGGCGAGCGAGGCCACCATGTCGGAGATGGACTTTTGCTTCTCGCCGACCACCGCCTTGGGATCGGGCTTCGTCGGCTTCTTATCGGTTTTCGCGCCTTGCTTCGGCGCTTGTTCGACGACTTCCGCCTCGCGATTGTCCTCTTCCTGCGGCGCGGTCGCCTCGGGCTCCTGCGCGGGTTGCGGGGCGCTTTCCTGCTGGGGCTGCTTGACCCGCGGGTCGGGTGTCGCCGCGGTCTGCTCGTTGGGGCGCGCCAATTTCTGCGCCTTGGTCGCGTCGTCGGGCGCCTCTCGGTCGAGCTTCTCCTTGTTCTCGGCGCGCGGCGCGTCGTAAGCCGGCTTTTCGTCGAGCGTGAGCTTTTCTTGCGGCGGCTTGGGTTGCGGCTTCTTTTCGGGCTCCGGCGGCGGCGGCGGCTTTTGCTCAGGCGCCGGCGGCGGCTGCTCGGCCTGTTGCTGCGGCGGCGGTGGTTCGTTGACGACCTCGACCGAGATTTCCTCTTCGGAAGTCGGGATCGCCGAGGCGATCCTGTCTTCGATGATCAGAAAAAACAAAATCAACACGTGGATCAGCAGGCAAGCGAGGAACAGCAAGAGAAAGCGCCGGCGCTTGAGCGGAGCCGGCAGATCGAGCCGCTCGTCGGGCGTTACGCGTAGCAAGGGCGTCGTCGCTCTCGAAGTCTCGGACGATGCAATCACTTTAACGCCGCGCTCCTGTCGAGGGCTTTTGCCCTCGTGGGCTGTAAGGTCCGTTCGCGGACAGCCTGACCCCGACGGCCTCGGAAATTGAGCGTCGTCAGTGCGAGGAGCGAAGCTTTGCTGCAATCCAGAGTCCAGCCAGTCCTCCTGCATTGCTTCGCTTCGCTCGCAATGACGCCGCTCCACGGGACAAGTCATTGTTAACAGCCATCGCCAAGAATCGATAGACCGCATATTCGCGGATGAGCTCTAAGGTCAATGCTGGGGCGAAATTTTGTCGGCGATGCGCAAATCATGCGCCATGGCCCATTTTTCGCGGCTGGGGCGCTTAAGAGCTTGCAGCGGGTCATCTGAAATTTCGGCGTCGCGCCGGGCGCGGAAACCGGCGGGAATTCCGCGCCTAATTTTTGCACGCCATAACCGATTGATGTGAATGCGTAAAGCCCCGCCGCTTATTCCTTGCCCATCAGTTTCGTGACTTCGCTTTTCAGCCGTTTCCAAAGGTCGAGGACGCGCGGCGTCGCCCATTCGACGAAGACCTTGGCCCATTTCCATGCGAGGCAACCTGCTTTCGTCGCCAACTCAATCGCGCGGTCGAACCAGGGCAAGATCGCACTATCGGGCGGGATCTTCGCCCGCGTCCAGGCGACGAAATCGCGCGTGAGCAGCGAAATCGCCCGCCACAGCATGGCGCGCGGATTTTTCTCCGACACATGCTCGGCCAGCGTTTGCTCGGTCGCAACACGAAAGCGGGCGAATTCCTGCGCGACATCGGCGCTCTTGCGACGCTCCTCGTCGAGCTGGCCCGCGAGTTCCCGGGCGCGGGCGGCCTCCTGCGTCGCGCGATGCTCGCTCGCCTCGGCCTTTTTGGCGCATTCCTGCACTTCCAAGATGTCGTCGTCGATTTCTCGGGTCGACTCGTCGACTTGCAGCGCCATGGCCTCGTATTGGGAAAGCAATTTGTCGCGTTGATCGGTCACATCGCGAAGAAGCGCGCGCAATTCCCCGAGCCCCATGTCGGCGGCGTCGGCTTTCCCGATGATCTCGTCGGACATTTTTCCCCCTCGCCATTTTTTAAGCCATCCCGCGCCGCGACCCACTCAAAGCGAGACTCGCCGCCACGTACAAGATGGTGAAATAATGCGGGTGAGCTTCTCGTCCATGGGTATCAAGCCCACATCCATCACGAGCGGCTTCGCCATTGCTTCGCCGTCCATCCCGCGAACCATCCGATCACGAATCCGTAGCGGACGGTCACGGCGCCCATGAAATAATGGCGGGAAGCATAAACCTATGAGGCGGCGAGGATGACGGCGAGGACGACCAACATCAAAGCGGTCTGTCCCCAAAGCGACTTGGGGATTTCACAAGAAGCGCCACGCCCTGTCGAGCCACGGCCCATTTTTCGCTGCGGGGCAGGGGGCGCTTGATGGCTGGCGGTGGGCGGGCCAGAATTTCGGCGTCACGCCGGGAACGGTAAGCTGCGGGAATTCCGCGCCTAACTTTTGCACGGCATAACCGATTGATAAAAAGGACTGAAATGTTCGCAACGAACATTTCAAGTTTTGCATGGGGCTTCAGTCCCACTGAAAGCGAGGCAAAGTTGATCCTTTGCGCCGCTGCCTTATAATTTTGCGCACCTAGAAGGGAATGTCGTCGGGAGCCGATTTGGGAGGCTCAATCCGCTTCGTTGTTTCAGGCGACGGCAATCTCGCGGGGGCGCTGGCCTCTATCTTTTTCGCTTGCCCTAGCAAATTCCCAAAAGAGTCGAACAGTTTTCGCAGAGGCTCTAATTTCTCTGCCCCTTCCCCAATTTTTTCGCAACCTTCGATCCATAACGCGGCGATAACGTCGAAGCGAGTGCGATCACGATCAATTTCTTTTTCAAGCGCATTTATTTTTGCAAACAATGCTTCCTTTTTGTTTTGCGAGACATCGAGCTTGTCGACGATTTCTTTCATCTGCGAAATCATGTGCCGCAGCTTGAGTTTCGTGGTTTGGTCAAGGGCGACAGAGTACTCCTTCCGCCTACGTCCGCGACGAATTTTGAGCATCGTCCGGTAATGCTCTACATCCTTGCTGAAATTCACATAGGTTTGGTAGTCGACGTCTTCGATCGAAGGGACGGAACGCTTTGAAAATTGGCTCTCGATGCCAAGCTCTGTTATCGCACCTAACACCTTGCTTATGTACTGAACATAATAAATGTCCACTCGCTCCTCATGATGAGCGTCGTTTATTTTCCGCTCGCATTCCGTTCGGAATGCGCTTTCCAGATGCAAAAACGCTTCCTCGGGCTCTTCAGGCAAATTGTCATACAAAAAATCATCGTGACTCACACCCCGCCCTCCTGTGACCGGTTCCGCCACTTACCTTGTCGCTGCGTTGCTTTTCCGCAAGCATCTACTTGACGGAAATCCACACCTTTTGCCCTGAGGAGCCCCAAAGGACGCGCAAAAGTCACATATCCCGCCACCCTCGCAGGAAGTAGCGAACCCCCACAAACCTTGCTAGCGTGCCGGCCATGCACAAGCCCGCCGACAATCCGCAGCCGCCCGCCCGCGACAACAAAGACGCCGCCGCGACGCCGATGATTGCGCAATATATCGAGATCAAGGCGGCCAATCCGGATTGCCTGTTGTTTTACCGCATGGGCGATTTCTATGAATTGTTTTTCGAGGATTCCGTCGTCGCTTCGCGCGCGCTCGGCATCATGCTGACGAAGCGCGGCAAGCATCGCGGCGAGGATATTCCGATGTGCGGCGTGCCGGTCGAGCGCGCCAACGACTATCTGCAAAAGCTGATCGGGCTCGGCCATCGCGTCGCGGTCTGCGAGCAGCTCGAAGACCCCGCCGAGGCGAAGAAGCGCGGCGCCAAATCCGTCGTGCGACGCGACGTGGTGCGGCTCGTCACCCCCGGCACGATCACCGAGGAAACCCTGCTCGATCCCGCTCGTCCAAACGCCTTCGCGGCGCTGGCGCGCGTGCGGGCTTCGGACGGCGGCTGGCTCTATGGGATCGCCTGCGTCGATATTTCGACCGGCGCCTTTACGGTCGTCGAGCGCGGGGAAGCCGATCTTTCCGGCGAACTGGCGCGGCTGGAGCCGCGCGAGATCGTCGTCGCCGAGGCGCTTTATCGCGACGCGAAGCTCAGCGAAATTCTGCAGGCGCGCGGCGCGCCGGTGACGCCCTTGGGGCGCGACGCCGGCGAGGGCGCCTCGGCGGAGCGCCGGCTGATGGAGTTTTACGGCGTCGCGACGCTGGAGGGCTTTGGCGCGCTGACGCCCGCGGAGCTCGCCGCCTGCGCCTGCGCCATCCTCTATGTGGAGCGCACGCAAAAGGCCGAACGCCCGGCGCTGGCGCGCCCGTTAAGCCAGCGCGACGGCAAGACGCTCGACATCGACGCCGCGACGCGCGCCAATCTCGAAATCTCGCGCACGCTGGCCGGCGCGCGCGAGGGGTCGCTGCTCTCCGTCGTCGATCTCACCGTGACGCCGGCCGGCGCGCGGCTGTTAGCCGAGCGCATCGGGGCGCCCTCGACCGATCCGCGGGAGATCGGGCGCGGGCTCGACGCCGTGGAATGTTTTGTCGAAAACCCCAGTCTTCGCGAGGGATTGCGTTCGAGGCTGGCCCGCGCGCCCGATCTTTCGCGCGCGCTATCGCGGCTCGCTCTGCAACGCGGCGGGCCGCGCGACCTCGCGGCGATCGCTGCGGCGCTCAGGGCGGCGCGCGACATCGCTGGCTTTCTGGGCGTCGAGGAGAAGCCGCCCCAGGTCGCGGCGGACATCGCCGTGCTCGCCGGCGCCGATTGCGAGCTGGAGCAAAGGATTAGCCAAAGCCTCGTCAAGGAGCCGCCGCTGGACCGGCGGGCCGGCGGCTTTATCGCCCGCGGCGTCGATGCGGAGCTTGACGAAGCATGCGATCTGCGCGACCGCAGCCGCCTAATTGTCGCCGGATTTCAGGCGAAATATGTGGAGCTGACGCAGATCAAGCAGCTCAAAATAAAGCACAATAATTTTCTCGGCTTTTTTTTCGAAGTTCCGCAGGCGCAGGGCGAACGACTGTTGCGGGCGCCGTTCGACGCGACGTTCAACCATCGCCAGACCATGGCCGACGCGATGCGTTTTTCGTCGCGCGAGCTGGTCGAGCTGGACGCCAAGATTTCCTCCGCGAGCGAGCGCGCGCTGATGCGCGAAAATGCGCTTTTTGACGCGCTCTGTGCGCTGGCGCGCGCGCAAACGCACGAGATTCAGCGGTTAAGCCAGAGCTTCGCCCAGCTCGATCTGGTCGCGGCGCTGGCCGAACTCGCCAGCCGGCGCGACTGGACCCGCCCCCACGTCGACGCCTCGCAAGACTTTGATATTCAAGGCGGACGCCACCCGGTTGTCGAGGCTTCGCTGCAAGCGCAGGGAAAGGCCTTCGCGCCCAACGGCTGCGATCTTTCGGGCGGCAAAATCGCCGTTGTCACCGGCCCGAATATGGCTGGTAAATCAACGTTCTTGCGCCAGAACGCGCTGATCGTCCTGCTCGCCCAGGCGGGCTCTTTCGTGCCCGCTTCGCGCGCCCGCATCGGCGTCGTCGACCGGCTGTTCTCGCGCGTCGGAGCCTCGGACGATCTCGCGCGAGGACGCTCGACCTTCATGGTCGAAATGGTTGAAACTGCTGCGATTTTAAACTGCGCCGGGCCGCGCGCGCTGGTCATTCTCGACGAAATCGGGCGCGGCACGGCGACCTTCGACGGGCTGTCGATCGCCTGGGCGGCGATCGAGCATTTGCACGAAATCAACCGCTCCCGCGCGCTGTTCGCCACGCATTTTCACGAGTTGACGCAACTCACCAAGCGCTTGCCGCGCCTCGTCAATCTCACCATGAAGGTGACGGACCACGCCGGCGAGATCGTGTTTTTGCACGAGGTGATCGCCGGCTCCGCGGACCGCTCTTACGGCGTGCATGTCGCGGAACTGGCCGGCCTGCCCAAGAGCGTCGTGGCCCGCGCGCACAAAATTCTGGCGCGGCTCGAAGCGGGGGATCGTCGCGCGCCGCTCGAAAAGACCATTGACGATCTGCCGCTGTTTTCGCACGCCCCGGCGCCTGTCAAAACGCGCGATCCGCTGCGCGAGGCCCTGAAAGCCATAGACCCCGACACCCTGACGCCGCGCGAGGCGCTGGCGGCGCTTTATGAGTTGAAGGCGAAGCTAGAATAATAGCGGCGCGACGCGAAGAAGCCGAGTTACGCCCCGCCCCAAATCCGACGCGCGGGTCTAGGGCGAGGGCGGGGCTATCGGCGTTCAAGTCGCCGTCAAAAGGCCCAGCGCAGCCCTCCGGCGATCGAGCGTCCGCTTCCCGGATAAAATACCTGAGGGATCTGGCCGCGCGCGTCGATAATCGTCGTCACATCGCTGACGTAATGCCGGTTCGACAGGTTGCGGGCGTCGGCGTAGATCGACACCCCCTGCGGCAGCTTTATTCCCGCCTGAGCGCCAATCAGCACATAGCCCGGCGCTTCCAGCGTGTGCATGTAGTCCGCGTAGACGCCTTGCGGAACCCAATCGATCGACGGGGCGAAGTAGAGTCCGTCCGGCCGGCTGTAGGCCAGAGTCGTGCGCAGAACGTGGCGCGGAACGCCGGCGATTGGATTGTTTCCGTAGTCCGCGTCGTTCACGAAACGAAAGTCGTTCCAGGTCCACACCTGCGTCAATTTCAACTTGTCGCCGGCGCCCGGCGCCGTGATGTCGCGCAGCAGCTCCACGCTGGCCGCGAGTTCGACACCCTGGTGCATGGTGTGCTTGGCGTTGAAGGTCGTCGCGGGAACGCCGGCGGCGGGGTCGGTGTTGAACTTCATGAGCTCATCTTGAAGTTCCGAATGATAGTAAGTCACGTCCCAGGTGAATCGGTCCCAGCGCCCGCGCGAACCGATTTCGCCAGTCCAGGCCTTCTGCTCGTTGAGGGGCGTCATGGTCGATCCGCCATAATTGGGCGGCGGGAAAACGCCTTGCGTAAGATCGATGAAGTCCGGCACGTCGCGGCTGCCGGTTATGTCGGCGAAAAATTGTATGTCCTTCGACGGCTCGTACATCAGTCCGACCTTGGGATCGAACCCGCGATAGACGATCTCGGACGTGTTCGCCAGCGGCTCGAACGGGATGCCGCCCACTTCGGAATAGCGGCGCGTGTCCGAGAATATTTTCGCGCCGAACATCAGTGTCAGTGCGGGCGAGATGTGAAAGCGGTTCTCGAAATAGCCTTCGAGATTAAGGGCCGTCATTCGATTGTTGCGAAGCTGAGCGTTCACGCCCGGATTGACGAACAGGCCGCAGAAGCCAAAGCAGGAATTCGCCGCGCCGAACTGGGCGAGGCCATTGAAAGTGTATGGTGGGAACGAAAACGCGGCGTTGGCGAAATTCGCTGGGATCGCGCCATAGGGGTTGATTATCATGCCATTGTAATTGTCGAACCAATTGTCGGTCGACGATCCACCCCAGATGCGCCCGCCGAGGATGAGGTCGTCGCGATGGCCGGCAATCTCGAATGTTTTGGTGAGCTTCGGCGCGAAACCCCAGGTGCCGCCCTCCTGCTCGATGACGATGAAGACCGGATGATAGAGGTAATTGTGCATATACCAGCTGTCGAGCTCGATGCGACCGAAATCCGTGACGATCGTGGTCTTGTTGGAAACGCGCTCGTTCTTGACGTAGCGGCCCTGATTGGCGCCGGCGCTGTTGGTTCCATAGCCCGCTATGAAGGGCGTCGTCGAGAGCTGCGGATTGCTGAGCGTATCGCTCAGCGTCAACGTTCCCGGCAATTGTTGCCAGGTGTCGTACACGCCAAAGTAAAAGCGCGTTTCGACGTTCGGCGAAAAGCGATAGCCGAAATTCCCATTGATTTGCGTGTAGTCGGACTGAGAATGTTCGCGATAGTTGTCTGCGTGGCCGAAGGTCCCATTGATAAGGAAATCGAAATCGCCAATCACGCGCGACATCTGCGCCTGACCACGCACCGAGCCAAAGCTGCCGCCGTCAATCGCAAGGTAATTTGGCGAGACTGCGGTGTAAGCCGTCGGCGAGATGAAATTGATCGCGCCGCCAAGCGTCGACGAGCCGGCGCTGAGCGCGTTGCCGCCCTTCAGCACCTCGATCGCGCGATAGTAGCGCGGGTCGATCTGATAAAAATCGCCGCCGCCGTCAAAGTAGTTCATCGGAGCGCCGTCTTGGAGCAGTTCTTCGCCGCGCAAATGATAGTCGCGCGTCACATTCGAACCGCGCACCGAGAGGCGCACTCCTGCCCGTAGCGGCTTTCCACGTAAACGCCGGGAACATCCTCCAACAGATCGCGCAGATCGTTTAAGTGGCGCGTCTGTATTTCCGGCGTATTGGTGTCGACGAAGGCGACGGAGCCCACGTTGCTGAGCGTCTCGCGCCTTTGCTGGGCGACGGACGGAACCGTGAGCGAACCTGCCCCGTCCACCGGAGCGGCGCCGGGGCTTGACGATGGCGGAAGCGGATTCGCGGCCGACGCGCCAATGCTGATGATCGGAAGGGTTTCCTGCGCCTTTGCGCAAGGGGCGGCGAGAGCGAAAACAAGCGCGCCGAAGCTGACGCGTAGCATGAGCCGATTGCGATGCATTTGAATCCTCCTGATGCGGCGGTGCGAGCCGCTGCGATGAGTCATTGCGGCCCTTCGGGCCGAGTGATGTCGATCAGGAGAACAGCGGCGGCGCGCGCGCAGACCAGGAGCTCCGCCAGCCAGGAGGGTCGCTCGGCTCTGCGTCCAATGCGCGGAAGCTCAGAGCGGCGGCGCGTATTGGCGGCGAGCGGAAAATTTCGGACGAGGACACGATCATTTGTTGCGGCGAGCCGTCTCGCATCGCGCACGAAGAGCAAAGGACACAACAATTCGTCGTCTTGCGATGGTCGTGCGCGGGCGCGTTGTCGCCATTTTGCGAATCGCAATTATGCGATCCGATTGCCGCTTCGACGCTCGCGGCGGGAAGGCGAATTTGAATGTGGCCGCCGAGAAGCGTCTGCACGACGAACAACGCCGCGACAAAGGCGACGCAGTTGGCGAATCGCGCGAAGAAACCCGGCGCGGCGCGCGTTCCGATTTTTGCTGCTCGCGCCATCATGGGGTGACTGGTCCCGCCGAGGAATTTGAAAGCGACATGTGACGCCCCGAAGGCGACTCGCGTCTCTTAGTTGGTAAACGACCAAAATTTGGCCCGCAAGTCCGATTCAGAGGAGCCGACCGGCTCCATGATTCTTTTTTGACGATTGTTGCGCCGAGGACACAGTTGCCGAGAGACGCCAGAACCGGGCCGTTCGCCCGCATGGAAGCGGACGGCGAGAAGAAGCGGTAGGCGTGCGCGCGGCGCCACGAGCGTGTTCAGGGAATGGGCCGGTGGTGCGGATCGACTGGGGAATGCCCCCCAGCCGGGTCGATCGCGACCACGCCGTCGAAGCGAGAGAATTTCTCGAGAATGGCCGGGGAGAAACCGTCCTCCGCTCCCGACAGCTTGCCGGCGAGCGCGTCGGCGACGGGCTTCACGATGCCCAGCCTTTCGAGACTGACGCTCGATTTGAGCGCATCTCCCGCGCATAGGGCTATGGACCAGGCCCCGTCCTTACGCCGCAACAGAGCGCACCCGCCGACTTCGCCCTGACTCCAGTCGGCGATCGCCGCATCTTGTTCCACGACAACGGCTTCGACGCCCAGCGGCGCCTCCGGCTTGTCGAACATGTTCATCAAAAGCTGGCGCACCGCGTGATTATCCGCGTCGTCGCCGCCCCCCGCGACGCCCCCCCGTCGCCCAAGCCGCCGCCACTGCGACCAATAGGATCAGCGCCGCGCAGTTTTTCATTTTCGCCTCTCGCATTGGGGCGATGACCCGCCTTGCTCCGCGGCGCCCCCCGTATATTGGTAGATTACCAATTCAGCATTGGCAAGCCCGAGCCGGTCGATGGCGGAACGAAGCCGACCCGCTGAAATCGCCACATGGTTGGCGAGCGGCATTTTTGGTATGGAGACGGAAGCCCGCGCGGGCTGCGCAAGGAAATCCAAAATTTGACAACCGACAATAATGTTCGACAGCGCATTCTGGATGCCGCTCTGGACATCGTCGAAGCGCAGGGGATTATGGCGCTGACCCAGCCCAAGGTCGCGAAAGCGGCAGGCCTGAGGCAGTCGCATCTCACATATTACTTTCCGCGCAAGGCGGATCTCTTCGCAGCCCTGCTTGACGCTTCTCATAATCGCGCCGCCAAAAAAGGAAAATCGACGCCGGCGTCCAAGGGTCCGGCTTCGATTTTCGAACAGCTGGCGGGTGTGATGTTCGACCGCCGCCGGATGCAGTTCTTCCTTGGCATAGTTCTCGCGACCAGAGACGAGCCGGAGCTCAGGGCCGCAGTCTCCGCGCATGCGGACGAACTCGTTCGGCGCGCGGCCGATTGCTTCGGGCGGACGGAAGGCGACCCGGCCGTTCGAGCCTTCATTGATATGTTGCGCGGCATAGGCATTCAAATGGTGCTGAAGCCCAATGAAGCGGAGAAGGAAAAAATCGACATGGCGGCGCTGGCCGCTAGCTTTGGACTGCACGTCGCGGACAGGCATTGAGGCTCGCCGCGATATTCCGCATGTCGCGACAAGCTGCTAACACACGCCCCCTTGCCCAAGCGCGTCGCGCGTTTCGAGCGATGGCTCGATTTGAAGGAAAAGACGCCTCCATGCAGATCACCGCATTTTACGCCAGCCTTCTGGTTCCCTTGTTTCTTCTGCTCTCCGTGCGCATCATTCGTATGCGGTTTGGCGCACGGGTTTCGATCGGCGACGGCGGCGACAAGGAACTGTTGCGCCGCATGCGCGTGCACTCCAATTTCGCCGAATATGTCCCTTTTGCGCTGGTGCTGATGGGCCTCGCCGAAAGCCTCGCGCTCGACGCTCGGCTGCTGCACGGCGCCGGGATCGCGTTATTGCTCGGCCGGGCGGCGCACGCCTATGGCATGTCGCAGAGCAAGGACATTTTGCCTCTGCGCAGCGGCGGCGTCATAGCCACGTCCCTCGTGCTGATCGTGCTGGCGGCGAGCTGTTTCTATCTGTCCACACGGCGAGGCCTTGGCTTTTAGCTAGGCCGCCCCGCTATTCGGAATCACTGACTCCGAATAGCAGGCCTCTTAAATCCGCTTTATCTTCAATGAATTACGAGCTGCTGCGCGGCCCGCCCTCACGCCGGCTGTGCGAATTGCCGAGCCAGCGCCTTCTCGATTTCGGGCAGCGGATGATGCGTCAGATCGCGGTCGAGTTCGCCCTTCACCGTCGCCTGCGCCTTGGGCGAAAGATCCTTACGGATTTCGCCGAGCACGCGGGGCGGCGCGACGATCACGATCTCCTTCATCTCGCCGCTGGCCGCCGCCTTGTTGATCCGCGCAGCCATCTCCTTGGCGAAATGCTCCTTTTCGACTTCATGCCAATCGGTGGCCTCTACCGCGCTGAGCGGCCCCCCGCGCGAGGCGAGACGGCCCGGCGCGTCCGTTCCCTGATCGTGCGCGGCCGGGTTTTCCTCGACGCGCGCCTCAATGACGCGCAAATCGAGAAGGTCGGGATCGCCATGATTGTAAAGGAACAGAGCCCTCCGCCCGTCGCCAACGAGAACCCAAGCGCCATTGTGGACCGCGATATTGGACATGATTTTTTCCCTTTCCTCGATGGCCTACACTTTTATACGTGGGGCCTGGGATTAGGAATCACAACTGCGGCCTGATGCCGCTCGTTGTGGCCCAGCCAGGATCAGGCCGGCGCGGCGGTCAGCCGTATTTTTTGGCCGCCTCGTTTATCGCGCCGCTCGCCTTTTCGAGATCCGCGGGGACCATCACCGGGTGGAACTCGACCTTGGCGTTGAAGGCGAAGAAAAAAGGCTCCGCGACCGCCGGGATATGGGAGGCGTCGGGTAAATCGAAAATAATATAGCCCGCGCGCTGGCCGTCGCGGTCCGTGAAATAAGCCGCCTCCGGCTTCAGATCCGCCAGAATGGACCCGATCGTCGCGCCAAGCTTTCCGGCCTTGGCCGCCGCATTGCCGGCCTCGACGGGGATTGTGACGATCAATAAAAAACGCATGGTCTGTCTCCACTGTCTCAGTTATTGGCGCAGGCCTCCCCTTATAACATCCTTGCTACACAAAATTCACGGCGTCGGACCGAGGATCGCTTCCCGATCTCTCCATCTCCCGTCCCCGCGCCTTGGCTTCCACCGCGCGCAAGACGCCTTCACGCGCGCCGATGTAGTCGCGGGTGAGCGGGGCGGCGTCCACCTTCTTGATCAGTTGAATCTGGAACACGGAATTGATTCCAACGCGGAACGCAGCTTCGCACAACGAGAGATAAAACTCCCACATGCGACAGAATCGCTCGCCCGACACAGCCGCCGCCTCGGCGCGGCGGGCTATGAAGCGTTCGCGCCAATGCCGCAGCGTCTCCGCGTAATGCAGCCGCAGTATTTCGATGTCCGAAACGATCAGCCCCGCGCGCTCGATCGACGGCAGGATCTCGGACAGACTGGGAATATCGCCGCCGGGGAAGATGTATTTTCGAATCCACGGAGCCGTCGGCATCGGCGCGCCGTTATTGCCGATCGTGTGGATCAGCGCGACGCCATCGACCGTCAGCAACTTCGCGACGCAATGGAAAAAAGTGTCGTAATCGCCAGGCCCGACATGCTCGAACATGCCGACCGACACCACGCGGTCGAAAGTCTGATCCACGTCGCGGTAGTCCGTCAGAACAAAGGCCGCCTTGGACGCGAGATCGTGATCTTCCGCGCGCATGCGAGCGATGGCAAGTTGCTCGCGCGACAGCGTTATGCCGGTGACGTGAGCGTCGCAAGCCTGCGCGAGATAGAGCGCGAGACCGCCCCAGCCGCAGCCGATGTCGAGCACGCGCTGGTCGGGTTGGACGAGCAGCTTCGCTGCGATGTGGCGCTTCTTGGCGAGCTGGCTCTGTTCGAGCGACTGGTCCGGCGTCTCGAAATAGGAGCAGGAATATTGCCTGTCGGAATCGAGAAAGAGGTCGTAAATCCGGCTGTCTATATCGTAGTGACGCTCGACGTTTTTTTTGGCTTTTACGGGCGTGTTGCGCGGGCACCAGCGCTTGTACCAGCTCCGCAACTGTTGAACGGCCGCTAGCCATCGTGGCTGTTTGGCGAGCGCGATATTGCGCGTGGCGATGGTCAGCACGTCAAAAATCGCGCCCCGCGTGACGATCAGCCCGCCATCCATAAAGAGCTCGCCGACGGCGAGTTCGGGATCGAGAAGAACGCGCCATTGCGCGGCGGAATCTTTGAACTTTATCGCGGCGGCGGGCCCCGACCCGTCGCCCAGCCGAAGGGAAGCGCCGCAGGCCATTTCAACCTCCAGATCTCCCAACCGAACGAATCGCTGCAGAAATTTTCGCAATACAAGACTCATCGACGCCTCGAGTTCCCCCTAACGCCTTAAAACGCTAACGTATTTTTAAAAGCCGAGAAAGCGCCGGCGCTCCGCGAAACACAGCTTTTTCGTCTCGCGCCCGCGTCGGATCCGGCTCGGCGGCGCCGCTCAATCCTCCTTATCGAGCCCGTACAGCGAGTGCAGTGTGCGCACCGCCAGCTCGGTATAGGCCGCGTCGATCAGCACCGAGAATTTGATCTCGGAGGTGGTGATGGCGCGGATGTTGATGCCCTTCTCCGACAGCGCCTGGAAGGCGCGCGCCGCGACGCCGGCGTGGCTTCGCATGCCGACGCCGATCGCCGAGACCTTGGCGACATCGCGCGCCCCGACGATCGCCGCGTAGCCGATCTCGCTGCGCGTCTTCTCCAGCAGCGCGCGGGCGCGGTCGTAATCCGCCGCGCCGACGGTGAAGGTCATGTCGGTCATATTGTCCTGCGAGATCGTCTGCACGATCATATCGACATTGATGCCGGCCTCGGCCAGCGGCATAAACACGCTTGCCGCGACGCCGGGCTTGTCGGCGACGCGCCGCAAGGTGATCTGCGCCTCGTCGCGCGAGAAGGCGATGCCTGTGACGACCTGGGCTTCCACAATATCCTCCTCTTTACAGATCAGCGTGCCGCTTTGCGGATGGTCGGGGTCGTCGAAGGAGGAGCGCACATAGGTCGGCATGTCGTGCTTTAGCGCGACCTCCACCGAACGCACTTGCAGCACCTTGGCGCCCGCCGACGCCATCTCCAGCATTTCCTCGAAAGCCACCTTGTCCATGCGCCGCGCCCTGGGCACGATGCGGGGGTCGGTCGTGTAGACGCCGTCGACATCGGTATAGATATCGCAGCGGTCGGCTTTGACCGCCGCCGCCAGCGCCACCGCGCTGGTGTCGGAGCCGCCGCGCCCCAGCGTGGTGATGCGATTGGTCCCGGCGTGAACGCCCTGAAAGCCCGCGACGACCGCCACTTCGCCTCGCGCGAAACCTTCGAGAATGCCGGCGGGCTCGATGTTCAATATGCGCGCGGAACCATGGGAGTCGTCGGTCAGCACCGGCGCCTGCCAGCCTTGCCAGGAGCGCGCCGGAAGCCCCGCCTGCTGTAGCGCCAGCGCGAGCAGCCCCGCCGTCACCTGTTCGCCCGAGGCGACGACGGCGTCATATTCGCGCATGTCGTGGAGAGGGGCGGCCTCCTTGCACCAGGCCACAAGCTCGTTGGTCTTGCCCGACATGGCCGAGACCACCACCGCGACCTCATGACCCGCCGCGACCTCGCGCTGAACATGGCGCGCGACATTCTTGATGCGCTCGACAGTGGCGACCGACGTGCCGCCGAATTTCATGACCAGACGTGACATGGATGACCGGGGAAAGGGGGATGGGGAACCGTGCGGCGGGGTTATAAACCGATCGGGGCGAAAAGCGGAAATCTGGTTTGGGCGTCCGCCGTTTTCCGCTTTCGCGCGAAAAGGCTATAACCCCTCCTCCCGCGCGAAAACGCCGCAAGAACGAGGTTACAGTGCCCGATCAATCCCCCCGTCCCTCTTCCGCCAGCGTCAATCCGGCTGACGTCGACCGTTTTAACCGGCTTGGCGATCTCTGGTGGGACGCCAAGGGAAAGATGGGGATTCTTCACGAGATCAACCCGATCCGCGTCGATTATGTGCGCGATCTCGCGGTGCGCTATCTGCATCGCGACCGCTACGCCGCGCTGCCGCTCGAAGGGCTTTCCCTCGCCGACATCGGCTGCGGCGGCGGCATTTTGGCCGAATCCCTGGCCGAACTCGGCGCAGCCGTGACCGGAATCGACCCCGCGCCTACCAACATCGAGGTCGCCGCGCGTCACGCCAAAAAATCCGGGCTCGACATAGACTATCGCAACGTCACTGCGGAGGCGCTCGCTGAGAGCGGCGCGACATTCGACATCGTGACCGCACTCGAAGTGATCGAGCATGTCGAGGGACAAAAGGCTTTCGTGGCCACGCTGGTCCGGCTGGTGAAGCCCGGCGGCCTGCTGTTCCTTGCGACGATCGACCGCACGCTGAAAAGCTATGCGCTGGCGATCGTCGGCGCCGAATATGTGCTGCGGTGGGTGCCGCGCGGCACGCACGACCACGATAAATTCGTGCGCCCGGACGAACTCGCGGGATGGCTGCGCCACGCCGGGATGCGCGAGATCGACCGCGCCGGCATGAGCTTCCAGCCGCTCACCCGCAGCTGGCGCAAGAGCCAGACCACCGACGTGAATTATCTGATGGCCGCCAAGAAGGACGGGTGAACAACGGCCCGGCTCTTGTTCGCGCAACCCGCGAGCGTTAAACTTGCGCCATGATGCGCAACGATTCGATAGAACCTTTTCGCCGCGGCGCCTTCCGGACCTTGATGGTCGCCTTCGCGGGGACGGCCCTTCTCTGCGCCGGCGCGCCGGCGCTGGCCAGGACCAAAGCCAAACCCGACGCGGCCAGCGCCGCGGACAAAAAGAACGACGCCAAGAACGACGCCAAAAAAGGCGCGGGCAAGCCCGAACAACTCGGAAGTTATGGCGACTGGGGCGCCTATGCGGCGACGGGCAAGGATAAGACCTGCTACGCGCTCGGCTCGCCCAAGGAGCGCCAGCCCAAGGCGAAAGTGAAGGACACGCAAGCCTTCATATTCATCTCTACCCGCCCAGGCGAGGGCGTGCGCAACGAGGTGGCGATCAATCTCGGCTACCCGACGAAGGACGGCGGCGCCGCCGTCGCCGACGTCGACGACGACAAGTTCGAACTCGTCACCAAGGGCGTCAACGCCTGGGTGAAGAACCCGGCCAAGGAGAGAGAATTCGTCGAAGCCCTGAAGGGCGGCGCGAAGCTGCTCGTCAAGGCTTCCTCCGCCAAGGGCACGGCGACCGTCGACAGCTATTCGCTCAAGGGCCTCTCCGACGCGCTGGCCCGCGTCGCGCAGGAGTGTAAGTGAGCGCCGCGCGCGCGCTTGCTCTGGCTGCAGCCTTGGGCCTCGCCCTCACCTGCGCCGCGCAAGCCGCGGAGAGCGCCGCGCCGTCCTTCTGGGATCCCGCCCACAGGTTGGAGAAGCCCGATCTAAGCGGCTTGCGGCAAATTCGCTTTGTCACCGAGGACGATTATCCACCCTTCAACTTCGCGCTCGCCGACGGCGAGCTCGCGGGCTTTAACGTCGATCTGGCGCGCGCGATTTGCGAAGAGCTGGAGCTGACCTGCACGATCCAGCGCCGCCGCTGGGATTTGCTCATCCCGGCGCTCGGCGACAACAGCGCCGACGCGATCGTCGCTGCGCTGGCGATGAACGCCGAGAACCGCGCGCTGGTCGATTTCACCGGACCCTATTTCATCATGCCGGGGCGTTTCGCGACGCGCGCGGACTCGGGGCTTGGCCCCGCGACGCCGGAGGTCTTGAAAGACCGGCTCGTCGCTGTTGTCGCCGGCTCGACGCATGAGGCCTATCTCAAGACCTTTTTCCCCAAGGCGCAGCTCGTTTCGTTCGAGACCGCCGCGCTGGCGCGCCTCGCCCTCAAAAACGGACGCGTCAACGCGCTGTTCGGCGACGCGGTGTCGCTGTCGTTCTGGCTCAACGGAGTGGAGGCGGAGGGCTGCTGCGTCTTTTCCAACGGCGCCTATGTGGACGTGAAGTTCTTCGGCGAAGGTCTCGGCGTCGCGGTCAAAAAGGGCGCGACGCCGCTGCGCCGCGCGCTCGACTATGCTCTGGCCCGCCTCGCCCAGCGCGGCGCCTACGCCGAGCTCTATTTCAAATACTTTCCGATCAGCCCGTTTTAAAGAGTTTTCGAGCGAAGCGGAAACCGGTTGGCGTCAAAACAAACGGCGCTCTCACACCAGCCTTTGCTCCATCGCGATGCGGACCAGCTCCAGCGAGGTGCGAGCGCGCAGCTTGCGCTTCATCAGCGCGCAAGAATTGGCGATTGTCTTGTACGAGAGGCGCGTGGCGTCTGCGATCTCGGCGAGGCCGAGACCCTCGCCCAGCATCCGCAAAATCTCCAATTCGCGCGGGCTTAGCGCATCGAGCGGATTTTTCGCGCCGCAGTCGTCCGCGCTTAGGCGATCAGCGATTCTGGGCATGACGAAAACGCCGCCGGCGACCACCTCGCGCAGCGCGCGCAGCAAGAGGTATGGATCGTCGTTCTTGGCGACATAGGCCTTGGCGCCCGCATCAAGCGCGCGAGCGGCGAAGATCGCGTCGTCGTTCATGCTGAACACGACGATGCGCGCTTGCGGGTCGTGGCGCAGGATGCGGCGCGTCAGCTCGAATCCGGAGGCGCCCGGCAGAGCGATGTCGACCACGGCGGCGTCGGGAGCCTGCGCGACATAGGCGGCGAGCCCCGCCTCGGCGTCGCGCGCGTCGAACACCTCGATGTCGCCCTCAAGGGCCAGCATGGCGGCGCAGCCCGCCACGATGATCGGGTGATCGTCGACGATCAGCACGCGCATTCGCAGGCTCCCTGGGCCTGTGGTTCAGCCCGCCGCGCGGGCGGCAGGCCAAGCCGTCAGTGGCGAACTGAAGCCCAGATGCGGCGCTTCACGAAATAGAGCAAGCCTGCGAACACGATGAGGAAGCCCACGACGCCGCGGCCGATGCTCTTGCGCTGGTCAAGATGCGGCTCCGCCGACCACATCAGGAAGGCCGAAATATCCTGGGCGTATTGGTCTACCGTTTGCGGGGTCTTGTCGTCATAGGCCACGGAGCCGTCGAGCAAGGGCTGAATCATGCCGAGGCGGCGGCCCGGCATGTAGATGTTGTAATATTGCCCGTCGGACAGCGTCATCTCCTTGGGCGCGTCCCGATAGCCCTGCAACAATGACGCGATATAGTCGGCGCCCGCCTCCTGGTAGACAAGGCCCGGAAGCCCGTCGAGCAGGAAGGTCGGGAAGCCGCGCGAATAGCCGCGCGCCTTGGCCAGCACCGACATGTCCGGCGGATAGCCGCCGCCCAGCGCCGCGCGCGCCGCCTGCTCATTGGCGAAGGGCGGTGGAAAGCGGTCGCTGGCGCGCCCCGGACGATCGACGAAATCGCCGGTGGCGGTGGGGCCGTCCTTGATCTTGTAGCTGGCGGCGATCTGCGCGACTTCCTCCTGCGAAAAAGCCGGGCCGCCCGGTTCGCCGAGATTGCGGAAGGCGAGCAGCTTGATCGAATGGCAGCTCGAACAGACGTCCCGATAGATCTTGAAGCCGCGCCGCAGCTGCGCCTGGTCGTAACGCCCGAAGAAGCCAGAAAAACTCCAGTTGTAATGCAGCGGCCGTTCCTCGTGCTTCACGCCCTCGCTGGCGAGCGCCGACGGCGCGGCGAAGGCCAAGGCCGCAAGCGTGATCGCGCCAAAACCCATGCTTCTCATCGGCAAAATCCGCTTCTCGACATTGTTTCCGCTTGGCGATCGGCCGCGCCACGACTTAGACATGGGCCGCATCCTCGACAGCAGCTCGCGCCGCCGCGACCGACGCGGCGATGGATTCGGGCTCGGGCCAGGTCTTTTCGTATTTGGCGATCAAGGGCAAAAGCACGAGGAAGTGGAAGAAATAATAGCCCGTCAGCACCCGCGCGGCGATCAGAAAGCCGCCTTCGGCCGGCTGCGAGCCAAGATAACCAAGGCCGGCGCCGACCGCGAGGAACGCCCAAAACGCCTTGGCGAACCAAGGGCGATAACGCGCCGACTTGACCTTCGAAAAGTCCAGCCAGGGCAAGGCCGCCGGAATGATCACCGCCGAAAACAGCGCGATGACTCCGAGCAGCTTGTTGGGGATGGCGCGCAGGATCGCGTAGAAAGGCAGGAAATACCACTCGGGCACAATGTGCGCCGGCGTCACCAGCGGATTGGCCTCGATGTAATTGTCGGGATGGCCAAGATAATTGGGCGCGAAGAAGGTCAGCCAGGCGTAGAGGACCAGAAAGGCGCCGATGCCGAAGGCGTCCTTGAAGGTGGCGTAAGGCGTGAAAGGCACGGTCTCTTTCTCTTCGTCCTTCACCTCGACGCCAGTCGGGTTGTTTTGTCCCGTGACATGCAGCGCCCAGACATGCAGCGCGACAATCGCTATCAGAATAAACGGCAGCAGGTAGTGCAGCGCGTAAAAGCGGTTCAGCGTCGGATTATCGACCGAATAGCCGCCGAGCAGCCAGGTGGTGATCGAATTGCCGACGACGGGAATGGCGGAGAACAGATTGGTGATGACCGTTGCAGCCCAGAAGGACATCTGTCCCCAGGGCAGCACATAGCCGAGGAACCCCGTCGCCATCATGGCGAGAAAGATGAAGATGCCCAAAATCCACAGCAGTTCGCGCGGCTCCTTGTAGGAGCCGTAATACATGCCGCGAAAGATATGGAGATAGACGGCGAGGAAGAACATCGAGGCGCCGTTGGCGTGCGCATAGCGCAGGAACATGCCCCAGTTCACATCGCGCATGATGTGCTCGATCGAGTCGAAAGCCAGCGTTGTCTCCGGCGTGTAGTGCATGGCCAGCACGATGCCGGTGACGATCTGCGCGATCAGCATGAACGACAGGATCGCCCCGAAGGTCCACATGTAATTTAGGTTCTTTGGCGTCGGATAGGCGACGAAGGAATCATACATGAAGCTCAGGATCGGCAGCCGGCGTTCAAGCCAGCGGGCGAAAGGGCTCTGGGGCGTATATTTGGAGGGTCCGCTCATGAAGCTCGTCTCTGGCGCTTGAGGTTGCAGGCGGGCGGATGCCGGCGGAGCCGGTCAGCCGATCTTGATCTTGGCGTCGGTGACGAAGGCGTAGTCCGGCACTTCGAGATTGGTCGGGGCGGGGCCGCTGCGGATGCGGCCCGACGTGTCGTAGGTGGAGCCGTGGCAGGGGCAAAACCAGCCGTCGAATTCCCCCTCGTGGCCGAGCGGAATGCAGCCGAGATGCGTGCAAACGCCGACGACGATCAGCCACTCCGGCTTTTTGACGCGCTTGGAGTCGGCCTCGGGATCGGGCAACTCGGCGAGCGGCGTGTTTTGCGCCGCGGCAATTTCGGAGGCCGTGCGATGTCGCACGAAGACCGGCTTGCCGCGCCACTTTACGGTAACGATCTGCCCGAGAACGATGGCCTCGAGGTCCACCTCTGTCGACGCGAGCGCCAGCGTCGAGGCGTCAGGATTCATTTGTTCAAGCAGCGGCCAAACCGCCGCGCCAGTCGCCACCGCCGCCATGGCGCCCGTTGCGATGAAGAGAATGTCGCGGCGCTTGGGCTGAACAATAGTCTCGTCGCTCACTCTGGACCCTTCCATAAATCTACTGCGCCGCGCGGACTGTCGTCCCGCCTGCCGCCGCCATAAATCGGCGAGCCCTATCGGTTTGTGGCGCCAAACCTGCGTCTTGTCCACAATGCGCCGAAGGGAAAATTCGGCAAGCCTGAATTTTGGCGGCTCTGGGCCGGCTTTTTCAACAGCTTGACACCCGTTTGCACTGCGGCGAAACCTTGGTTTGCAGTGCGTGGCGCCGCTGCGGCGCTCCACGACGCGAGACGGTGAGAGACCATTCGCCGCAGGGAGCTTAACCGCGACAGATGACAGCGATTTTCACACCGCCGATGCTCGCTCTCTTCGAGCCCGACATTCCCCAAAACGCCGGAACAATGCTGCGCATGTGCGCCTGTCTCGGCGTCGACGCGGCGATTATCGGGCCGGCGGGCTTTGCGACTGGCGATCGGCATTTGCGCCGCGCCGGGATGGATTATCTCGACCATGTGAAGCTCGCGCGACACGCCTCCTTCGCCGATTTCGAAAAATGGCGCGCCACGCAGCCGCGCCGGCGGCGTCTCGTGCTGCTCACCACCAAGGCGACCGCCTGTTATTTCGACAGCCGCTTTGAAAGCGGCGACATTCTGATGGTCGGGCGCGAATCCGCCGGTGTGCCGGCGGAAGTCGCCGTCTGCGCCGACTTGGCCGTCGCTATCCCTATGCAGGCGGGGATGCGCTCGCTCAATGTCGCCGTCTCGGCGGCGATGGTTTTGGGCGAAGCCCTGCGACAGACGCGCGCAGGCTGACGAGAGGCGCTGGCGCCCGAATTGCGCGCTGGAGTTTCCGCACTATTTTCTCAAGAGAGAGAGGGCGGAGCGATGCACGCAGGCATACGCCACGGCAATGGCGAGATAGACTGGTTCCTGATCCCCGCCGACAAGCGTCACGCTTGGTGGCTGCACCTCACCGACGCGGGGCAATGCAAACTGCTGGGCCAGCCGACGCCGGCGACCCCGGCCTATGCGACGCCGATCCTCTATCCGGCCGTCTCCGCCCACGATCCCCTGCTCCCCATTGGCGACAACCCGGAATTCCTCGTGGTTCCAGGCTCGCTCGACGCCAAGGCGCGGGAGTGGTGATCGGGAATCGTCTCACGATAAATTGACAAGCGGGCGGCGCGGCGACACAACCGCGCTCCAATCGGAGGCCCGCCATGACAATCGCGCTCGACCAGTTGCAGCACCGCAAGGAGGCCGCCGAAGCGTGGTTCCAGTCTCTACAGCAGCGGATTTTTGAAGCCTTCGAGGCGCTGGAGACCGAGGCGCCGGGGCCTTTCGCGCAGGAGGCGTCGCAGCCGGGGCGTTTTACAGCCTCGCCCTGGAGCCGGACCGACCATACGGGGGAGCCCTGCGGCGGCGGGCGCATGGGGATTCTCAAGGGGCGCGTGTTCGAAAAGGCGGGGGTTCACGTCTCTACGGTGTTTGGAAGTTTCGCGCCGGAGTTCGCGGCCCAAATCCCCGGCGCCTCCGAAGACCCGCGCTTCTTCGCCACCGGGATTTCGCTGATCGCCCATCCCTGGAGCCCCAATGTTCCCGCCGTGCATATGAACACGCGCTTCGTTGCGACGACCAAGACGTGGTTTGGCGGCGGCGCCGACCTGACGCCAGTACTGGACCGGCGCCGCGTCCAGGACGACCCCGACGCAATCGAATTCCACGCGGCCATGCGCCGCGCCTGCGACGCGCATGGCGAGGTCGCCGATTACGCAAGGCTGAAACAGTGGTGCGACGACTATTTCTTCCTCAAACATCGTAACGAGCCGCGCGGAATCGGCGGGATTTTTTACGATTATCTCAACAGCGCCGGCGACGCCGAAAACTCCGCCTGGGATCGGGACTTCGCCTTTACGCGCGATGTGGGCGAAGCGTTTCTGAGCGTCTACCCCGCCATTGTGCGGGCGAACTGCGAGACGCCATGGACCGAGGCCGACCGCGAGGAGCAGCTGATCCGGCGTGGTCGCTATGTCGAGTTCAACCTGCTCTATGATCGGGGCACGATTTTCGGCCTCAAGACCGGCGGCAATGTCGAGTCGATTCTCTCGTCGATGCCGCCGAGCGTGAAATGGCCGTGAGGCTGCGGCCCTCTCACCCCTCCAGCAACCGCCTTGCGATCACCTGCGCCTGAATCTCCGCCGCGCCCTCGAAAATATTGAGGATGCGCGCGTCGCACAGCACACGCGAGACCGGATATTCCAGCGCGAAGCCGTTGCCGCCGTGGATTTGCAGCGCGTTGTCCGCCGCCGCCCAGGCGACGCGCGCGCCGAGCAGCTTGGCCATGCCGGCCTCGAGGTCGCAGCGCTTGCCTTCATCCTTCTCTCGCGCGGCGAAATAGGTGATCTGTCGGGCGATGTGGATTTCCACCGCCATGCTGACGATCTTGTCGAAGACGCGCGGGAAGGCGAACAACGGCTTGCCGAACTGCACGCGCTCCTTGGCGTAGCGCAGGCCGAGGTCCAGCGCGCATTGCGCGACGCCGAGCGCCCGCGCCGCCGTCTGGATGCGCGCGGATTCGAAGGTCTCCATCAACTGCTTGAAGCCGTTGCCCTCGACGCCGCCCAAAAGATTCGCCGCCGGCACCTCGAAATTGTCGAAGCCGATCTCGAACTCCTTCATGCCGCGATAACCGAGCACCTCGATCTCGCCGCCGGTCATGCCTTTGGCGGGGAACGGCGTCTCGTCCGTGCCGCGCGGCTTTTCGGCCAGCAGCATGGATAGGCCCTTGTAGCCCTTCTCGTTCGGGTTGGTGCGCGTAAGCAGCGTCATCAAATCGGCGCGCACCGGATGGGTGATCCAGGTCTTATTGCCGGTGACCTTGTAAACGTCGCCGTCCAGCGTCGCGCGGGTGCGCAGGCCGGCAAGGTCCGAGCCATTGTTGGGCTCGGTGAACACGGCTGTGGGCAGGATTTCGCCCGAGGCGATTTTCGGCAGATATTTCTCCTTCTGCGCCTGCGTGCCGCCGACGAGGATCAATTCGCCGGCGATCTCCGAGCGCGTGCCTAGCGAGCCGACGCCGATATAAGCGCGCGACAGCTCCTCGGATACGACGCACATGGCGATCTTGCCCATGCCGGAGCCGCCGAATTCTTCAGGGATGGTGAGCCCGAAGACGCCAAGATCGGCGAGGCCGGAGATGACTTCGAGCGGGATATATTCGTTCTTGGCGTGCCATCCTTGAGCGAAGGGCGTCACATTGTCCGCCGCGAATTTGCGCATCTCCGAGCGGATCGCCTCGAGCGTGTCGTCGAGGCCGGTCGAGCCGATGGTTTCGGCGGCTTCGTGATGGTCGATCAGCTGCGCGAGGCGGGCGCGATTGGCCGGCGTGGCGCCGCTGGCGATCAGGCCGTCCACCACCGCGACGCGCCGCTTGGCGATCGTCTCGGGCGACAGGCCGAAGTCGGAAAGACGGACGATCTCGCCCTGGCTCATCGGAATGCCGCCGAACACCTGGGCCAGAAACTCGGCGAAGCCGATTCGGGTCAAAAGCTGCTCGGTCTCGCCGTAAACGCCCTCGGCGGAAAGACGCTCGGCGTAATGGACGAGCTCGCTGAGGCCCTGCTTATATGTGGCGAACCAGGAGAGGCCGTGGGCGGCGTGCTGGTCGGCCTCGATGAGCTCGGCGGACAGCTTGCCGCCCTTGGTGACGCGCGCCCGCACGGAGGCCAGCGCCTCGCCGTAAAGCGCCTCGACGGCTTCGAGCGCCGCATGGGCGTCGGAAAGCCAGTTGGCGGTGGCGGTGTGCGTCGATGTGGTCATGATGGTCGCTCTTGGGGCCGGGGTGGGAAAATGTGGCCCCTTCATGCCGATATTTGGCCCAAGGCGCAATAAGGCATGCGCATAGCGCGGCGTTTGGCGCCAATGCGGCTTCGTTAACGCCGCTCAGATCGGCGCGAGAAGCAGCGGCAGCCCACCCTTGGGCCGGGTGGTGAAACTCGGCTGCAATTCCAGGCGATGGCCCGGAACGGTCTCCAAACGAAAGTCGCGCACGAGCGTCGCCAGAATCGCGACCATCTCCAGCATCGCGAAATTCATGCCCATGCATATGCGAGGGCCGGCGCCGAAGGGAAGATAGGCGCAGCGATGCCGGGCTTTAACCTTCTCGGGCGCAAAGCGGTCGGGATCGAAGCCGTTCGGCTCGTCCCAGAGCTTTTCGTGGCGATGCAGACACCAGATGGCGACATAGATCGGCTCCTCTTTCGAAACCTTGCGCGACCCGAGCGTGGTGTCCTCGCGCGGCTGGCGCCCAACGGCCGCCGCCGGCGGAAACAGCCGCATCGCCTCCTGAATCGCCTGCCGCGTGAATGCGAGCTCTTCCGCCTCGTCAGGTCCAATGTCGCGCGCGCCGGCGATTTGTCGGACCTCCTCGCGCACGCGGTTTTGCGAGGCTTGATCCTTGGCGAGCAGCCAAAGGCTCCAGCCCAGCGCCACGGCGGAGGTCTCGTGGCCGGCGACCATGAGGGAGTAGAGATTGCCGATGAGTTCGGCGTCGGTCATCGTGCGGCGGGTTTCGGGATCGCGCGCAGACAGCAACAGGCCGAGAAGGTCGTGGCGCACGGCGCCGGACGCGCGCCGCGCGGCGACAAGTCTCGCGGTTTCGTCATTGAGATGGGCCGCTGCGGCGCGCGCCTTGAAATAGCCGGGATGCGGCGTCCATTCCGGCAGGCCGGCGAAGGCATAGACGCGCCGCCAGGCGATGGTCGCGAGCGCGGGACTCAGCGCGGCGAGGAATTTTTCCTCGTCGAGCGAGTCCGCCTCGCCCAGCACAGCTCGTTCGATCACCGCGAAAGTAGTCCGCGACATCGCGCTCATGACATCGACCGGCGTAGAGGCGGCGCCGGCGCGCCACTCCTCGCTTTGCTTCTTGGCGCATTGGACGAAGGTCGGAACCAAGGCCAAAAGGTTTTCGTGGCGGAAGGCGGGGGCCACGGCGCGCCTTTGCCATTTCCAGTCGGCCTCTTCGGCAAAAAACAGGCTCTCTCGATTGATCGGCCCCGAGAGCGCGCGCGTCGTCATGAAGTCGCGCCCAAAGGAACTCGCGCGGGTAATCAGCATTTCCTCGATCAATTCTGGATCGGTCAGAAAATGTGTTTTCCCGATGAACGGCCAGAGTCCCGGCAAGGACGCGAACCCCTCGCGATAGGCCGCTGGCGGCCAGTTCTCAAGGAAGTTGTGCAAATTGGCGCTGAACGTGGGTTTTTCGCGCGGCGTAAAAGGCATGAAGTCAGGATCGTGAAACATCGCGGGCGCTCCAATGAAAAGGCCAACTCCACATACCATACCAAACAGTATGTTTATGGCAAGAGCTTTTCGCGTGTTATCCTCGCTCCCTTACAACGGGACGAGGCATGAGCAGCCGCTACAGAAAAGAAGATTGGTTGTTGCTGGGGGCGCGTCTCCTCGGCGAGGAAGGACCGCCCGCGCTGACCGTCGAGCGGCTGACCGCGGCGGCCGGACGCACGCGCGGCAGTTTCTACCACCATTTCGTGGACCGCGACGCCTTCGTGCGGGCGCTGATGGAGCGCTGGCGCGAGCAGGCGATCGAGGCCGAGGGCAAGCGCTATGCGGAGAACGCGACGCCAGAGGCATGGCGGAAACTGATGCGCGAGCGGCCGTTCGAGATCGATTTTCGCTTCGAGCGCGAAATCCGCCGTCTCGCCGCGAGCGAGCCGATCGTGCGCGAGATTTTGAAGGAGGTCGACCGCGCCCGGGTGGAGGGCCTCGCCTGTCTTATCGGGCAAATACGGTCCGAGGTCGAAGACCCGCAGTCCTTCGCCTTCGTGCAATATTGCGCTCTGGTCGGCGCGCAATGGTTGTTCGACGACCCCAACGATCCCCGCCTGCCGGCGATCCGCAAGACCGGCAATCGCCTGTTCGGCATCGCCGAGCCGGAGGAGGAGTGAGCGGCGACGCGCCCGCCTCGCGCTCCCTACCGCAGAGCCTGTCCGCCTACTTCGTCGACGCCATAAACGTCGTCGCGGAAATGCACCGTGCCGTCGGCCGAGGCCCAGCCCGTCATATAGACCCACACCACCGGCACGGCGTGCGGCAGGCGCACCTCCTCCCGCTCGCCGGTGGCGATCTTGGCCGTGATCGTGTCCTTGTCCCAATGGCCGCCCGCGCCCTCCAGCAGCCAAGCCGCAAGGTCCATGACGCCCTGGACGCGCACACAGCCGTGCGAAAGGAAGCGGTAATCGCTCGCAAACAGATTTTTCGACGGCGTGTCGTGCATATAGACGGCGTAAGGGTTGGGCATGGAAATGCGGATCGAGCCCAGCGAATTGCCGGCGCCGCTGTCCTGGCGCAGCGTGTAGTTCAGCGCCCGCTCGCTCGACCAATTGACCGCGCGCGGGTCGATCTCGTCGCCATGGCCATCGAGCACTCGGATGCGCGCGCGGGAGAGATAGCCCGGGTCTTTCAGCATCTTGGGCGCGATCTCGTTCTTGATGATCGAGCTCGGCACGGTCCAGGTCGGGTTGATGTTGACGGCGACGATTTTGGCCGAGACCTCAGGCGAGTGGTGCTCGACATCGCCGACAATCGCCGTGTAGCGGCGCACGACTCGGTCGTTCTCCACCGCGTCCACCGCCGTCGAGGGAATATTGACCACGACGTAGCGCGGCCCGAAAGGGAAATCGACGCCGGCCAACCGCTGTGCGCTGGAGGCTAGTTGACGAAAGCGTGTCGCGGCGGGAACGTCGAGCGCGCGCAAAGTCGCGCCGGAAACCTCGCCGGTCTGGCGCAGCCCCATGCGAAACTGAAAACGTTTGACCGCGGCGGTCAGCGCGCCGTCCCAAACCGGGCTCGTTCCCGAAAGACTGTCGTCCTCGGCGGCGAGGCGGCGGCGCAGCGCGGCGACGGCTGGGCCTTTGGAGCCCGGACGCAGCGGAACGCCGACCCTCGGCCAGCCGCCGCCGTCGGCGATCATCGCATAACGTTCGGAAGCCTTGGAGGTGGCGAAGAAGGTCTCGGGCTGAAAAACCGGGGTTGGGTCGTCCGAAAGCGCGGTTTCGCGCGGCGGCGCGGGTTTGGGCTTGGGTTTGGGCTTGGGCCTTGGAGCCTCCAGCGCCGTTGCAGGCGCGCTTTGCGCGGGCGCCGCCGGCGCGGCGACGGGTGGCTCAGTCGGAAAGTTCGGCGCCAGGGGAGCGGAGGTTCCCTGTTGCGGCGCCGGCGGCGCCGCGCCGATCGGCGGCGAGACCGCCGGCGGAGCAGCGCTTTGCGCCAGCAGCAGCTGCGCGGGGAGACAAAGCGCCAGAGCCAGGGCCGCGACGAGAGGTTTCGCGACCGGCGTGGCGCCGGCCCGCGTCAACGCGATCGCGCGTTTCATTCCCATGGGTTCCGTCCGTGACCGTATCGCCGCATGGCTCCGTGGCCGCTAGAGCCTGAGGCGGGGGATCCGCCCATGCGCGCACAGCCGCCTTTTCCGGCGCCGCGCGCATAAGGTCAACAACTATCCGCAGTCGCTTGTTGACGCCGAGGTCATGGCTTTCGCCTTCGCCCGCGTCGATTTGCGCAGTTGCGCGCTTTTCGCGATAATTCGAGACTGATCGGGTTTCCCGCGATATGCGACACCTCCAGCGAAAGGCCAATCGACAATGGACGAAGCGCCTGCAAACCCGGCGGAGGGCGCTGGCGCGCAAGCTCAAGCGCCTCCCTTTCCGCGCCCGGCGCCACGCCCCGGCGAGGAGGGCTTCGAGCGCCGCCATAGGCGCGCCGATTCCGAGACCATCCGTCACGCTTTCGAAACCGGCGAGTTCCCCTATCGCTCTCGGCTCAGCGAAAAGTTTTATCTGCAGCACATGCAGGCGCTTCAGGTCGAACTACTGAAAGCGCAAAGCTGGGTCAAGGAGACCGGACAGCGCATCGTCGTGCTGTTCGAGGGCCGCGACGCCGCCGGCAAGGGCGGCACGATCAAGCGCTTCATGGAGCATCTTAACCCACGCGCCGCGCGCGTCGTCGCGCTCGAAAAGCCTTCCGAGCGCGAGCGCACGCAATGGTATTTCCAACGCTATATCGAGCATCTGCCGGCCGCCGGCGAGATCGTGTTCTTCGACCGCTCCTGGTACAACCGAGCCGGCGTCGAGCGTGTGATGAACTTCTGTTCGCCCAACGAATATCTCGACTTCATGCGGCAATGTCCCGATCTCGAACGCATGTTGGTCAATTCCGGCATATGCCTGTTCAAATACTGGTTCTCGGTGACGCGGGAGGAACAGGTGCGCCGCTTTCGCGCGCGCGAGACCGATCCGCTCAAGCAATGGAAGCTCTCGCCGATCGACCGCGCCTCCATCGACAAATGGGACGATTACACCGAGGCCAAGGAGGCGATGTTCTTCTTCACCGACACCGCCGACGCGCCCTGGGCGGTGATCAAATCCGACGACAAAAAACGCGCCCGGCTCAACTGCATGCAGCATTTTCTAGCCAGTCTCGACTATCCCAACAAGGATCATCACATCCTGACCGGCCCCGACCCGTTGATTGTCGGCTCCAGCGCCCATGTGATCGGCCGCGACAAGCATATTGTGGGAAAATCGCTCGATATGGACAAGAAGCGCAAGCGTCAGCGCTGACCCCGCGTTAATGTGTAAACAGCCACGAATCGGAGATTACGCCTCCGCATCGCTCCCCCATCGCGTCTCGCCCTCGCCTCTCGGAGTCCTTATGGCCTTTGCACGCCGTCCGCTGCTCGCCGGCAACTGGAAAATGAACGGCCTGCGCGCCGCGCTGGCGCAGATCGAACTCATCGCCGGCGGCTATGACGAAGGCTTGCGCGAGAGGCTCGATCTTCTCATCTGCCCGCCCGCCACATTGTTGGCGGCGGCTGCGAAAATCGCCGCGCCTGCGCAAATTTCTTTGGGCGGGCAAGACTGCCATACGCAGCCCTGCGGCGCGCATACGGGCGATATTTCGGCGCAAATGCTGGCCGACGCCGGCGCCGGCTTCGTCATCGTCGGGCACAGCGAAAGGCGCGCCGATCATGGCGAGAGCGACGCGCTGGCGCGGGCCAAGGCGCTCGCGGCTTTAGCCGCCGGCTTGACGCCCATCGTCTGCGTCGGCGAAACGCGGGCGCAACGCGAGGCCGGCGCGGCGGAGGCCATTGTCGCGGGCCAGATCGCCGGCTCGGTCCCTGCGGACATAGCGCCGGAGCGGCTGGTGTTGGCCTACGAGCCCGTCTGGGCGATCGGCACGGGGCTGACGCCGACGCCGCAAGACGTAGCGCAAATGCACGGATTTGCGCGCGAACGGCTCGACGCTTTGCTGGGCGCCGGCAAGGGCGCGCAAGCAAGAATCCTGTACGGCGGCTCGGTCAAGCCGTCGAACGCCAGGCAACTCCTCGGCGTCGCCGACGTCGACGGCGCGCTGGTCGGCGGCGCCAGCCTGCTCGCCGCGGATTTTCTCGGGATAGCCGAAGCCTATCGGTAGATTTTTTGCGACGCGTTTTCCCAACGCGAGCCGACGTCCGCTTGGCTCAAAAACGCTCGACCTTGCCCGCGCGCAAGGCGCCCGCTATAAGCGCGGCGCTTCAAGTTTTCCCAAACCTCCAACGAATGAGACGGCGCGCCCATGGCGATCGAACGCACTTTCTCCATCCTCAAGCCCGACGCGACGCGGCGCAATATCACCGGCGCGGTCAATGCGCTGATCGAAGCCGCAGGACTGCGTATCGTCGCGCAAAAGCGCGTACGCCTTACGCGCCAGCAGGCGGAAACCTTTTACGCCGTGCATAAGGACCGTCCGTTCTTTGGCGAACTGGTGGAACAAATGTCCGCCGCCCCGGTCGTGGTGCAGGTGCTCGAAGGCGACAACGCCATCGCGCGCTACCGCGAGGTCATGGGCGCCACCAACCCAGCCAACGCCGCCCCCGGCACGATCCGCAAGGAACACGCGCTGAACGTCGGCGAGAACACGGTCCACGGCTCCGACGCGCCGGAAACGGCGGCCATCGAAATCGCGCAGTTTTTCTCCGGCAACGAAATCGTCGGCTAAGACGCGGCGGCGGCGCAGACAAGCAATGTAAAGCCGGGCGCCGATGGCGGCCCGGCTTTTTCTCGCCGCTCCGCCCGCGTCAGGCGAAATCGGGAAAATATTCGCCGATGATGCGGTCGCGGTAAGCGACGAGATTGGCTTTCGCGGCCGCCGCGTCGCGCACCGGCGACGCCCATGTGGGCGAGAGCACGGCGGCGACGAAGGCGAACACGCTCGCGTCGGCGCCGCAGGGGGCCTCGCCGAAAAGATAGGGCTTTTCGCCAAGCAGCGTCGCCAGGGTTTCCACATCCTTGACGCCAAGCTCGGCCGCCTCTTCTCCGCTATGGCGGCCAACGCCCTGCAAGTGCAGCGCCTTGGCGATCTTGCGGCGCACCATCCAACTAATCACAGGCCGCATCGGCGCCGGGACGCGCTCGAATATTTTGGCCGGCCCCCGCGCGAAATTGGCGTCGTCGAGCCATCGCCCGCGCACGAGGATCCAATAAAGGTGATCCTCGAACATTTTTTCGACCGCCCAACCGACGGCGCGCTGCTCCGGCGTCAGATGCGCGTCGAAATCGACGCCGCGAGTCTTTTCGATATGCCGACGGATGAAGGTTGAGTCGGCGACAATGGCTCCGTCGTCGTCGATATAGGGCAGCTTGCCCTTGGGCGCCTTTGCGAACCCGTCGCGATTTTCGTGGTAGTCCAGCCCCGCGAGCTTAAGCAGCAGCATCGCCTTCACGACAAAGGGGCTGAGGTCCGGCAGGCCCGGGGCGCGGCGAAAACAATAGAGCGTGATCATTGGACGCTTTCGAAATCGAGGCGAAGGCTGGAGAGCAGAAATACCGCGCGCCGCGCCTCTTTCCAAGCGCGGCGTCGACGCCTCACGACGACGCGTGCGCGCCAGCGTCGCTGAGGGCGATCCTCGCGAATTTTGCATTGTCGGAAATGCGGGCGATTTCCAACACAGGCAAGTCGGGCAGCGCCAGAATCTTTTGACACGCCTCCAAGCTCTCGCGATATTGTCCGCACCAATAGGCGAGAACGCCATATTCGTCGAGCATTCCATATCGGTAAATCCAGTCGGCGAGAAAAAGCCCTTCGCGCGGCTTTTCGATTTCAACGCCCCTTTTTGCGAAGAGATAGCCCGTTTGAAATCTCGATTTTAGCCGGCAGTGGCGCGCCGCCGCATGCAGCGCCTCTGCGCGCTGAGGGCAAAGATCAAAGGCTTTCGAATAGCCGTCCAGGATTTCGGCGGACGGATGCTCCAAAAGCTCGGCCATCTGTCCGGCGTTGCAAAGGCTGACATAGATCTCCTCGTGCCAAAACCCCTGCTCGGCGCGCGCCGAATAGGCGCGCCAGGCGTCGGCGTGCGCGCCACAGTCGCGATAGCTTTGGGCGAGATAAAAGGTGTAGCGCGAGCGCAAAAAGGCGTCGGTTTCGGTTTCGAGAGCTTTCGCCAGAGTTTCCGCGTCGCGGCGATATTTGTCCGCGTTCTGGTTGCGGGCGCTGTCCTGAATGGAGAGGACGGAGACCCGCTCCAACGTGTCTTGAGTGAAGGCTTCATCGCATTTCAGATATTCGTGAAGCACACCGCCAAATGAAAAGCTCTTCTTGTTGCTGATGAGCTGCGGGCGCACATAGGTGAAGCCTCCCAATTCAGTCATAATATTGTATACATCGGCTGTCAGCTGTTGTTTAAGCGCATTTAAATCGAAGTATGGCGCGTATTTAACTTGATCGTCCGCATCGATCATCAAGGCGTAATCAATGTCGCGGCGTTCACGTAAACGGGCGAGCGCAAAGGACCTATTATAAGCAAAATCCCGCCATTTTTCCTCTATAACTTCTCCATCCACTTTGTTTTCTGAAATTAAATCTCTTATTTCCTGAATTGTATTGTCGTCCGAACCGGTGTCGACGATCAGAATGTAATCGATCATAGGCAGAGCGCTCGCCAGGCAGCGGCGAATGATCCGACCCTCGTTCTTGACGATCATGCACAAGCCAATTTTCTTCAATTTTCGCATCCTTGGAGCGGGTCGGGATTGTTCAATCGCATCACATTGCGAAAATTTTCGCGAGCCGTCACGAAAATTTGTCGCACTTCCGCAGGCCTTCCGAACGAGACGCCCCTGGAGATTGTCGCAGCGCGGAAAAAGCAGTTCTGGCTGCGCCGAACTGTGGCAAATCCGCAACACCGCGCGAAAAAGTGCGACGATTAGGCGCAATTGAAAAAAAAATGTTTGTTAATGGAACCAATTTCGAAGACCCTCCGACTCAATTAATCAACTCGGTTTCACGGAGCGTTTGCCATGCGATGGCGCCTTATGACGAGCGTAGCGACGATCGCGCTACTAGGACATGGTTTTCAGGCGGCCGCGCAGGCCCCGAACAGTGAAGATTTGCCCGGCGATCCGCCTGCAGTCGACGCCGGTCGGCCCCCGTTAAAGCCCCGGGCCGGACATTCGAAAGCCGACGCGGAACGCGCGCGCAGGCACCACGCCGCTCGGCGTGATTTAGCGAGCCATAAGTCCCCGCCTCCTGCGCAAGAACCGCCGCCAATCGCCTTCGTCCCGCGCGCGGTTTCAGCGATCAACACCAAGGTGGAAGGGGCCGGCGTCTGGGCCAATGGACGGGCGGGCGGCTATGGCGCCGGCGCTTTGACCTTTCCGCTTGGGCAGGAGTTTGGCGGCGCGCTCGACGTTCTGACCGGCGGTCTGGATTCAAGTGGTTATTTCGGCGGGGCCGGCCATTTGTTCTGGCGCAATCCGTCGATCGCCTCCTTCGGCGTTTATGGCAGCGTTTCTTATCTCGATCACCCCATCGACCCCAACGGCGCCTTCAACAATGTGTTCGCCAAGGCGGGACTCTCCGGCGAGCTTTATCTCGGCCGCTTCAGCATCGAGACGATTGGCGGTTGGGAAACCGGCGGGGAGCGCAGCGGCTGGCTCTATGACTATGGCCGCGCGGGTCAACAAAATCGTCCGTTCGACCAGGTCAATCTAGCCTTTTATCCAACCGACAATTGGCGCCTCAGCGTCGGCCAGCGCTATTCGCAAGGCGCCAACAGCTACAGCGCGAAAACTGAATTCCTGCTGCCGTTCGATCAATTTAAAGGCGCCTCGGTCTTCGTCGAAGGCCGGATCGGCGAACACAATTACCATGCGGTCATGGCCGGTCTGAGGTTCTATTTCGGCCCCGACAAGCCGCTGATCCAGCGTCATCGCGAGGACGATCCGCAGATCTATCTGACGCAGGACTTCGAGACGCTGACGCAGCGGCCGCGAGTCAACCTCCAGCGCAATGTCCAGAATTACCTGTTGCAATCGTCGCTGAGAGGCCCAACCGGCGCGACGGGGACGACGATTGGAGCTTCCAGCGCTACCGGAGCCACCGGCATAGTCGCCGGGGCGACCACAGCCGCTGTTGGTAGCACCTTCGTTGTGGGCGGCGCCACCGGCGCCACCGGAACCAAATTGACGCATCTGAGCGCCAGTTCGGGAGGGACCGGCGGAGTACCCATCAACGTCGGCCCGACAGGACCGACCGGGGCGACGGGAGCCACAGGCGCGACGGGAGCCACAGGCGCAACGGGAGCCACAGGCGCAACAGGCTTCACCGGCGCGACAGGCGCAACTGGCTCGTCGGGCGGCCCCGGCGCGACGGGAGCCACAGGCGCGACGGGAGCCACAGGCGCAACAGGCGTCACCGGCGCGACAGGACCCGTAGGACCGACAGGAGCCACAGGCGTCACCGGCCCAACGGGAGTCACCGGCGCAACGGGCGCCACCGGTGCATCAGGACCCACAGGAGCCACAGGCGTCACAGGCCCGACGGGCTTCACCGGCGCGACGGGAGCCACAGGCGCCACAGGCTCAGGCGCGACTGGCGCCACCGGGGCCACAGGCGTCACCGGCCCGACGGGAGCCACTGGCCCACAGGGCGCCACCGGCGCGACCGGCTCAGGCGCTACCGGAGCGACGGGAGCCACCGGCGCGACTGGCGTCACCGGCGCGACAGGACCCATAGGGCCCACGGGGGCCACAGGCCCCTCCGGAGGCCCAACCGGGCCGACGGGAGCAACGGGCGCCACCGGCCCACAGGGCGCCCAAGGCCCGACGGGCGCGACGGGCGCGACGGGCGGGGTCCCTTCCCTCTTCGAAGGAACTACGACGCCGACCTGCAACGGGAACAACTGCACTCTTGCGACGTTCGGCGCGCTGCCGGAAGGAACGCTCTACCTTCAGCAGCCGTCGGTGACTGCGGTCACACTTAGCGGGACGAGTTACCTTTACGAATACACCGGCGTCGGCAACTCAACGACGCTGACCTTGATCGCGACCGGCGCCATCTCGGCCACCCAGAACACGACCTACACGAGCACAAACAGTTCCATAGCCTTCGCCGTGAGTCCTTCCTTGATTCCGACGACGACGGGGGCGGCCGCCTTCAGCGTCTACGACACGGTGGGAACCACAGTGGCCAACTCCCCCACTCCGGGCAACTTCGGTTACGTCTACGAAGCAAATGCTTCGGGCCTGTACGTGTTCGTCGGAATTCTACCCAATCCCGGCAATCCGTAGCCGGTCGGCGTACTCTCAGTTGCGAGCCTCGGCCTTGAGGCTCGCAACGAAGACTCGTGCGACGCGCCAACTTCTCGGCCGTCTATCCGTGGCGGTCCCAATGCGCGTCCGTCGCCCGATCCTTGGTGTTTCGGGGGGTTGCGCGCGGGGCGCGGCTAAGGTCGGGCGAGTCGCACATCTTCGTGCCGTCATCGCTCACCTTTAAGCTATTCGCTTTCTCGCGTTGGGCGAGAAATACCGCGCCGGTTTCAGGCGCATTTTAAGGAGATTGAACAATGGCTGAACCGTTCATCGGACAGATCATCCTCGTTGGCTTCAACTTCGAGCCCGTTAACTGGGCGTTCTGCAATGGACAGCTCCTGTCCATTTCGCAAAATGCGGCGCTGTTTTCACTCATTGGAACATTTTACGGCGGCAACGGCACGACCAACTTCGCCCTGCCCGATCTGCGCAGCCGCGTTCCACTGCATTTCGGCCAGGGCAATGGTCTTTCGCCCTATGCGATCGGCGAGAGCGCCGGCGTCGAAAACGTCAGCTTGTTGAGCAGCCAGATTCCGGCGCATACGCACGCCCTCAACGCCACCGCGTCCTACGGCGCGGCCCAGTCGCCGGCCGGAGCCTTTCTTGCCGAGACCTCGCAAGATGGCTCCTCGCGTGGGTCGATCTATTTCGGCTATTCCGCGGCCCAAACGACGCCCGCCACGCTTAACCCAAACTCCGTGGGCTTGACCGGGGGGAACCTGCCGCACCCCAACATTCAGCCGGTCCTGGCCCTGAATTACATCATCTCGCTGGCAGGCATTTTCCCCTCCCGCGGCTGAGGACGGCGCGACAATGTCCGACAACGCAGCGCGCGAACTCGCCTATCCCAGCGGCGCGTTGCGTTTGCGACCCGAGCGTGAAGCGGACGAGTCTTTCCGCTTCACGCTGTTCTGCTGTTCGCGCCCGCCCGGCGAAGCTTTCGAATTTTTCGATCCGAACATGCGCGAAATGCTTTTGCGCCAGCAATTTCACGCGCAAACGATGGGTTATCGCGCGCAATATCCAGGCGCCCGCTTTGATATCGCCGAGCTGGACGGCGTCCCCGTCGGCCGGCTGGTCGTCGACCGCGCGCCGGCGGCGCTGCTGATCGTCGACATCGCGCTCGACCCGGCCTGCCGCAATCGCGGCCTCGGCGAGGCTTTGATGCGCGATGTGATCGACGAGGCGCGCGCTGCCGGCCTGCCGGTGCGCGGTTCCGTCTTCGTCAGCAACCCGGGCTGCCTGCGCCTTTGCCTGCGCCTCGGCTTCAAACTCGTGCAATCGTTGGATTACCTGAACGAACTGGAATGGACGGATCGGCGATGACGCGAGGATCGGGCGCCGCGTCTAGCCGATCAGTCCCGCGCCAAGAAAATACAGCCCCACAAGGCCAAGACCGGCGGCGTAGGCCGGGAGATTGCGCTCCAGCTTCATGCCGTCGACCATTGCGATCAATCTTTCCGGGCTAGCGAAGAGCAACAGCAACCCGCTGAAATAGAGCAGCCAGCCAAACAGCGTGACCGCGACGGGCAGCGCGCCACCGGTCCATATGTCGTGTCCGATCACCATCGCCAGCCCCAAGCCGACGCGCAGCGATCCCGCCAGCATGACCATGCCGGGGTCGGCGATCATGCGCCTCGCCAACTGGGCGAAGGCGGGTCCGCGCGCCGCCATGGCCGCAGCCATGGTGAGAATTACGGCGCCAAGCAGCTTGGCGAGGAAAAGCGTGAGCGGCGTCATAGGAGGCCTCCTTGAAGCGCTCCTGAAACGGAGCGGCTACACCGCCGCCGAATGGCGCGCGGCGCCGTTCTCCAGATAGGCGTCGAAAGCCGCCGCCGCCAGGCGGACAAAAGGCCGTCCCGCCGACGTCATCGCGACGCGCCGCCCCGAGACTTCGGCCAGCCCCTGGCCGGTCAGCGCTTCGAGGCTTGGCGCGGCGGCGTCGAAAGCCTCCGCCGCAAAACCGTGCGCCTGCGCCTCCTCGCCGTAATCGACGGAAAAGTCGCACATCAAGCGCTCGATCACGGCGCCGCGCGCAATATCTTCCGGCGTGAAGGCGAGGCCGCGCGTCGTGGCGAAGCGCCCGGCTTCGATCGCGCGGCGCCAACCGGCGTTGTCGGCGGCGTTGCCGACATAGCCTTGCGGCAGTCGTCCGATCGAAGAGGCGCCAAAGGGCAATAGGGCGTCGGCGGCGTCGGTGGTGTAGCCTTGGAAATTGCGGCGCATCCGGCCGTCACGCGCGGCTCGCGTCAGCGGATCGTCCGGCAAGGCGAAATGATCGAGGCCGATCGCCACATAGCCCGCCGCCTCCAGCGTTTCGCGCGCCGCCTCGGCCTGCGCGAGCCGCTCGGCGGCGCCGGCCAGCGCCGCCGCGTCGATCAGTTTTTGATGTGTCTTGAACCAAGGCACATGAGCATAGCCGAACACCGCGAGCCGCGCCGGCGCAAGCCCCGCCGCCTGCGAAGCCGTCCGCGCGACATCCTCGCGCGTCTGGCGCGGCAGCCCGTACATTAGATCGAAATTCAACGTTTCGACGCCGCCCTGACGCAACAGCTCCACAGCGCGTACGACAGTCTCGTACGGCTGAACCCGCCCGGCCGCCTCCTGCACATGCGGATTGAAATCCTGCACGCCGAGACTCGCGCGATTGACGCCCGCGCGCGCCAGAGCTTCGACCAGCGGCTCGCTGAGCAGACGCGGGTCGAGTTCGATCGCATGTTCTGTATGGGCGCCGACGTCGAAATGTCGCGCGATGCTCTCGCTGATTTCCAAGAACCGCGCCGGCCCCAACATGCCGGGCGTGCCGCCGCCCCAGTGGATGCTGACCACACGCCGCGCCCTTGTCGCGCCGGCGACGAGTTCGACCTCGCGCAGCAGCGTCTCCTTATAGACCGTGAGCGGCGCGTCCTGTTGCAGCGCCTTGGTGTGGCAGCCGCAATAGGCGCAAATTTCCGCGCAGAACGGCACATGGAAGTAAAGCGACAGGGTGGAAGCGTCGGAAAGCTCCCCAAGCCAGAGGCGCGTCTGCTCGGCGCCGACAACAGCGGAAAAATGCGGCGCGGTCGGGTAGCTCGTATAGCGCGGCGCGGCGCGTTCGGCGAGCGACAGAGAAGCGGAATTCATGCGCGGCGCCTCGTCGTTGGCGCTCGCCGGGGAGCGAGCTTGAAGCTTTGGCCTATTAGTCTAAACGACCGCGACCGGGGGGCAAAGCGCCCCGCCAGGCCGCGTCGTTTTGTCGCGCATTTAAAGGCGCCGAGAGCGCAACGGCATAGACATCGACGCGGAAGCCCAATAATTCTACCTCTTGGCCCCCGCCTCCGAACAGGGCACAATACCCCCCGATCCAAACGCATTCGCGGAGCAAACTCTCTATGGCGTTCACTCCTCCTTCGTTGCAAGGCGGTAATTTTCCGGCGTTTGGTTTCTCGCGGCGACGCTTCCAGAGCCATGGCTTTTGGATCGCCGCGACGCTCCTTTCATCCTTGACCGCAGCAGCGGCGGAGCCGCGCGCTGGCGAGGTGGCCGGCCGCTACGCCATATTGCGAGCCGCAGATAAGGACACCGGCTGCATGCTGACGCTGGAATCGCGGCCCGCGAATGGCGGCTATAAAGCGCAGCTTGCCCCGGCGTGCCGCGACAATGGCGTCGTCATTTTCGACCCCGTCGCCTGGACGCTGGAGCGCGGCCGCCTCGCTCTGACCGCGCGCAAGGGCCACAAGACTTTCTTCGAACATCACCCGGACGGCGTCTGGCGCCGCGACGGCAAGGAAGGCAAAGCGCTAAGCCTGCGACGACTCTGAAAAAAGGCCTCCCGGAGGAAAGTCCGGGAGGCCAAGACCCGTCGCCACGCGGGCGGGGAGGGAAGATGGACGACGGGTATAGCAAGACGCCGAAAGTGTTTCGGCGCGAGATCACTCACAAACGCGGCCTCCCGGATAGCTGACAAGGTTGCCTCAGCCTTCGATCACGGATTGGCGCGCGAAACGACAGGTCCGCCATCGACGCCATCAAGCTAGTTGAACGGACATGAACGTCGCCTGTCTCGCGCGTTCATCTTTCTGACAGGAAGGCCTCGCTAAATTGGTTGCAAGGCGAAGCGGTTTCAACTGAGGTCTATTGGTGAACGAGAATCAACCCGTCCGGCTGCTGATCGCCGAAGACCAGCCGATTATCCGTAAAGCGCTCGCGAGCTTGCTCGAGCTGGAGCCGGACCTTGCCGTCGTGGCGGCCGTGGGCGACGGCGCCGAGGCGATTCGCGCCGCGCAAGCCTATTGTCCCGATGTCGTGCTGATGGACATAAAGATGCCGCGCGTCGACGGCATCAAAGCCACACGCGCTATTTTGCACGAGAATCCGAAAATCCACGTGATCGTGCTCACGACTTTCGAGAGCGACGAACTGGTGTTCGAAGCCATATTGGCCGGCGCCCAAGCCTATTTGCTGAAAGACGCCGAGGAGAGCGAGATCCTGGAGGCGATCCGCGCCGCCGTGCGAGGCGAGCCGCGCCTCTCGCCGCGCATCGCCGAAAAGATCATCGCCGAATTCCGCCGCGTCAAGGGGCCCGAACGCGCTGGAGAGCCGCTGGAAGAGGAATTGCTCACCGACCGTGAAAAGGCCGTTTTGGCGGGCGTCGCCGCCGGCAAAAGCAATCGTGGAATCGCGCGGGAGCTGGAACTCGCCGAAGGCACTGTGAAAAATCACGTCAGCGCGATTTTGGCCAAGCTGCATTTGCGCAGCCGCACGGAACTGGCGGTCAAGGCGCTGTCGGGGCGCTGATTTCACGGCGTGGCTCGCGAGCTAACGCGCGCGCCGCCACACCGTCGCGCCCAATGTCTGAAACAGCTCCGTCACGCCCTCGCCGGTCTTGGCGCTCGAATAGAGCACGTCGCGCTGGGGTCGCGCGCCAAAGTCGAAGGGCGGCGGCGCGAGGTCGATCTTGTTGACGATCGTCGCGACTGGCCGACCGGGGAAATGCTCTTCAAAATGGTCGGCGAGCGTCGCCATCTTCGCGAGCGTGCCTGGACGCGACGCGTCGGCGACGATGATGGCTCCCGAGGCCCCCGCGAGATAGACCGTCTCGAAAATGCGAGAGCCGAAATCGCCGTCGGTGTCCCACAACACGAGACGCAGGGTCTCCCCTCCGCAGTCCGGTCCGAGTTGCAGATCATGCGTCAGCACGTCGACGCCGATCGTCGTCTTGTAGTCGGCGTCGAATTTGTCGAAGACGCAACGCCGCGCCAGCGAGGTCTTGCCGACGCCGATGTCCCCCAGCAGCATGATCTTCGCCGAAATCATCGAATGCCTAACTCGCCGTCGTAGACGCGCTCGAACGCGACGCGTCTGCTTCTCGGAGCGCCGACGCCGGATTCGCCGATCGGAACCAGAGTCGAGCGAGGCACAATGGCGAGTTTATCGCGCGCCACGCCGCGTTCAACCAGCATGTTGACGACTTTTTCGGCGCGCCGGCGCGACACGACCCAATTTGTCGTCGCCGATCCTACGTCGTCGGCGTAGCCGACGACACGCAGCCCGTCGCCGCTGCTCTTGAGCAGAGTCGCGATTTCGTCGAGACCGGCGTTCGCGGCGGCTGGATCGACCAGATTCTCCTGCTCGGTGAAAAAAATCGCGAAATGGTCGATCAGCCGACGCAATCTCAAAGGCGCGGAATCCATTTCGGCGTGGAGCCGGTCCAACTCCGATTGCAACCCCGCCAATCGCGCTTGAGCCCGCTGGCTCTCCTCCTGCGCGGTAGCCGTCGTCGCCACTGTCTTGATGTCGCGCTCGACGCGATAGGGCAGCACGGCCGGCGCGATCGCGTCGAGCACGATTTGCGGCTCGTTTTCGTCGACGGAAAGGCCACGCAAGACGACCCGCTGGTCCTTGTGGTCGATTTCCAGCTTCAGAGGGAAATCGGCGAGGCCCGAGTGCGCTTTCAGCGCCTCCGCATAGGCGTCGTTGATCCGCCGCTCGCGCAGCGCGCGCCTCGCGGGATCGAACGCGGCCCAAATCGACAGAGCCGCGACGACGCAGCCGATCACAATCAGCGGCGTCTTGCTCGCCGGTTTGGCCGGCTCCTCCTTGAGCGCCTCGCCGAGCTCGTCGCCCAGCGTCGCCGCGCCGGGCGTCTGCTCGTCCTTTTCATGCGCTTCGACAATTTTCAGAAAGGCTTCGTCGAGCCGGCGCTCGCGCAGGCCCGAAAGCTTGCCGGCAAATTCCGCGGCGGCGATGACCCGCGCCGAAGCGCGCAGAAATACGTGACTAGAGCCGAGGTCGAGCATCCGCAGCTCTCCGCCGCGATCGGCGTAGACGGTCGCCGCGAATTCGGTGATAGCGGCGATGAGGCCGCTCGTCAGTTCGTCATGATCGCCGCTTTGCGTTTCCGGCGGCCAGGAGGCGAGCACGCGTCCGTTGCCGCGTTCGAGCAGCAAAGCTCGCTTCAAGCTCGCGGAGTCCGCTTCGGCCAGCGCCACTTCGGCCAAGGACCGCCCGGTCGCCAGCGCGCGGAAGCGCAGGCGCCACACATCGGCGGAAACCATTGCGTCAATACGCTGATTGAGCGATTCGACGAGATCGCGAAAGGCGTTGGCCACCGCCGCCGTAACCAGACGCCCGGTAATCGGATAAAGCGCCTCGACCATCATCTCCTTGGAGTTTTTAATCTCGCTGCGAATCGCGGCGACGACCAGCGGCGCGACCGCGCTGGCGAGCTCCTTGTGCCGCGCGACCTCGGCCTTGCGAAAGGCCTCCACCAAAATATCCGCTGTCGCCGCTTCCAGCCGCGACTTGTCGCCGACATAAGCGTCGACCCGCCGCGCCTGCGTCTCGATTGCGTCTAGACGATCGACCGCATCCCCCAGCAACAGCGCCTTCAGCTTCTCGAAACCCTGATTCTCTCCGCCGGGGGCGGCCATATCAGCCGCCCTTCCGCCGCACGCTCAAATTCTGCACGGTGGCGCCAAGCTGCGCGATCGCCGAGCCGATGGCGTCGATGGACGCGGCCTGATTGTGTTCGGTCTCGCGCGATAAATCGACGAGCCGGCTTTCGAGCGCCGCGAAGCGCGCCAGAAAATCCGCCCGCATCGCCTCGAGTTTCTCATCGAGCGCATGAAAATTCTGTTCGGTCGTCCGCTTGGCTTCGCCGAACAGCAGTTCCCGCACCTGCTCGATCGGATCCGGCGCGACCGCGGCGCCGGCGGCTTCGTCGAATTCGCCCGCTTCTCCTTTTACGCGACCCATCTTCTTATGCCTCCACCGCTTTTCGGTCGATTCCGCCACAATGGCTCGCCGCCATTCTCGACCATTACTTATAGCTTGGAGTATTTTTTTATGTTCCGCGGAAACAAAAAATGCTCCATGTGTTTGTTTTTACGCCACTTACTGGCGCCGCAGGTGTAAGCTTCCCCTGAAACTTTCTCGTCGCAGCCGCGAGAGGTTTTGTTTGCCAGCGCATTTGCTCGGCGCACGCGCCTTCCGTCGCTCGCATGCACACTTATACCAACGGCAAGTTAACAGTAACGCAGATTCTGCTTCGCGAAGGCTTTAACATGCAACATGGTGAATTTCGAGCGACCTTCGCCGGCAACGGCGCCGAAAGTCACGACGCAAAGGTGACCAATAGCACTTCCTTAAAGTCAACAGTTCGCGCAGTGTCGTCTTAATCCTTGGCTGAGCGTCATTTTTTCCAAATGAAGCCGCCTCGCGCCCGGGCAAATCGACAACCATAGAGTAGAGGTCATGTCAGCGGCCAGTAACCTCAAAACCCCCTCTCGGCCAAGTCCTCGTAAGCCAAAATCGCTCGCGCCTTCGGCGCCGCACGCGGAACGCGGCCCCCAGGGGACTCTCACCCGCCAGGACATCGCCCTGGCGATCGCCAGCAACTGCGAGAATATCTCGAAGCGCGAGGCCAAACGACTCGTCGACGGCGTGATCGAGGAGATCGTGGCGACGCTGACCAACGGCGAAACCCTGAAATTGCACGACTTTGGCTCCTTCATCGTGCGCGGCAAGGGGGAACGCGCGGGCCGCAATCCGCGCACCGGCGAGAAGGTGCCGATAGAGCCGCGACAGGCGGTTGTCTTTAAGGCCTCGCCGAATATGAAGGCCGTCGTCAATGGCGACGGCGCGATTAAGAAGCGCGACGTTCCGCTGGTCGCGCGGAAGAACGAAAGCCCACCCCCCGCAAAATGATCGGCGGGGCCATATTTCGCCGCCTCAGGGCAAGGACGCGCGCGCGAGCTTGCCATTGGCGTTGCGGGGCAAGGCGTCCAGCATCAGCACCGCCCGTGGGCGCTTGTAGCTCGCAAGATGCAGAGCGCAGTGGGCGAGAATCTGCGCTTCGTCCAGCGCGCCGCCGTCCCGCGCGACTACGTAAGCTTTGATGATGGTTGTGCCGGGATCGCGCCCGGGCCGCTCGGCGACCGCCGCTTCGGCAACGCCGGGGCAGGCGATCAGACAACGTTCGACCTCCGCCGGCGAGACGCGATAGCCGCCGGCGTTCATCACCTCGTCGGCTCGCCCATGCAGCCAGACATAGCCCTCGGCGTCGATTTCGACGAGATCGCCCGAGACGAACCATTCGCCGCGCAGCGCCTCTCGTCCCTCCTCCGGGCGGTTCCAATAACCCAACATCAGCCCCGGCTCGTCGCGATGCACCGCCATGATTCCGGTCTCTCCAGGCGGCAGCGGCGTCGCTCCAGCCTCGCGCGGCAGCACCGCCACGCGGCGGCCCGGCTGCGGGCGCCCGGGCGAGCCCGGATGCACGGGCGTCGTTGGGCCGCTGGACACGAAGGTCGAGATTTCGCTCATGCCGAAGGCTTCGAATATTTCCTTTCCCGTGCGCTCGCGCCATTCCGCCAGCAGATCGGGCGCCAGCGCCGCCCCCGCCGAGAGGACATGGCGCAGGGTGGAAAGGTCATGGCTCTCCGGCGCGCCATGTTTAAGAATGTGGCGATAGACGCCCGGCACGGCGGCGAAAATCGTGGCGCGATAGGTCTCGATGAGGCGCGGCCAGATCGCCGGATCGGGGCGGCCGTTGTAGAGGATCGCCTGCGCGCCGCAGGCCAGCGGGTCGATCACGCCGACGCCCAGCGTATAGGTCCAGTTGATCGCGCCGGCGTGCAGCATCACGTCTTCGCGGTCAAGCCCCATCCAATGCGGATACATGATTTTGCGCGCCCAGGCGGCGCGATGCGCGTGCAACACGCCCTTGGGCCGGCTGGTGGTGCCGGAGGTATAGACGAGATAGGCGGGGTCGTTGGCGCCAGTGTCGGCGTAGTCCCTGAGCGGTTCGCACAGAAGCAGGCGCTCCAGATCGCCGCCGCGCAGGACATGGAGACCGGGGGCGTCATGCGGCTCGCCCTCGAAGCCGGCGCCGAGCAGCAGCGCCGCCGCGCCGCAATCCTCGCGCAAAAAATCGGCCTCCTCGAAGGTGAGCTGCGAGGAGGCCAGCAACGCCACGTGACCCGCCGCGATAACGGCGAAATAGGCCAGCGCCGCATTGGCCTCGTTGCCCATGCGGATCATCACCCGCGAGCCCGCCGGCAGGCCGAGCGCGTTGAGACCGGCGGCGAGGCGGCGCACCTTCTCGTCGAGTTCGCCGTGCGTCCAGCGCAAGGCGTGATCGTCGCCAACGATGGTCAGCGCGGGCTTTTCGCGCTGAAAGCGGGCGTTCTCGGCAAGGCAGTAGCGCGCGAGGTTGAAGCGGGCAGGGACGGGTTCGCGCATTAAGGGATTTCCATGCTATTTTGTCGCCGCGCTCCTCCCTCAATCGAACAGGCTGGACACGCTCTCTTCCTTGGCGGTGCGGGCGATCGCCTCGCCGATCAGCGGGCCGATCGGGATGACCCTTATGTTCGGCGCGGTCGCGACTTCCTGCGTCGCCTGGATCGTGTCGGTGACGACCAGCTCAAGCAATTTGGACTTCGCTATGCGCGCCGCCGCCGCGCCCGAGAGCACGCCATGGGTGATATAGGCCGAGGCCGACAGCGCCCCGGCGGCGAGCAGCGCCTCGGCGGCGTTGCACAGCGTGCCGCCCGAATCGACGATATCGTCGATCAGGATGCAATTGTGATCCCGCACATCGCCGATGATGTTCATGACCTCGGATTCGCCGGCGCGTTCGCGGCGCTTGTCGACGATGGCCAGAGGCGCGTCGATGCGCTTCGCCAGCGCCCGCGCGCGCACGACGCCGCCGGTGTCCGGCGAGACCACCATTACATTCTTGAGCTTGGAATGCGACTTTATGTCGGCCACCATCACCGGGGCGGCGAACAGATTGTCGGTCGGGATGTCGAAAAAGCCCTGCAACTGGCCGGCGTGCAGATCGACGGTCAGCACCCTGTCCGCCCCCGCCCGGGTGATCAGATTGGCGACGAGCTTCGCCGAGATGGGCGTGCGCGGCCCCTGTTTGCGATCCTGACGGGCGTAGCCAAAATAGGGAATCACCGCGGTGATGCGGCGCGCCGACGCGCGCCGCAGCGCGTCGATCATGATGAGCAGCTCCATCAAATGATCATTGGCAGGCGCCGAAGTGGACTGGATCACGAAAGTGTCCTGCCCGCGCACATTCTCCAGAATTTCGACCCAGATCTCCTGGTCCGCGAAGCGGCGCACCACCGACCGGCACAGCGCGACTCCAAGATGCGCGGCGATGGCCTCGGCCAGCGCCCGATTGGAGTTGCCCGCGAGAAGTTTCATCGCCGCCATGGAGTATCCTCGCACATTGAACTTGCGGCCTCATAGCAGTCGCGCCCGCCCGGAACAATACGACGGAACGATGACCGCGGCTCGGTTGCAAACGCGCCGCCGAGAATGGATTTTAAGCGTCGCGACGCCGCCCGCCCTCCGTCGCGCCAAACCTTCGAGTTCCAGAGGCCTCCCGGGCGGCGGCAAGGGTCGACGGGCTGAAGCGCTGAATTACTCGCTATCAAAACCGCGCCGATTGGCTCGATAGCCGGAAAGGTTCCTTAACCATTTATTCACCGCTTTCTGAACTTTCGGACTGGCGGCGCGTTTGCAATATGAATCGGACCGTGTACAATAATATGATACGTCGCCGGGCGGGCTAACGGGTCCGTCGGGCGTCGGTTGTCCAAGAGTGTGAGGGTGAAATGGCGCTCGTTGAGAAATCGCGCTTCGGCTCGAAGGGGGCCGTTTCCGCCCGCCCGAACGTCGAATCGACGGCGCGGCGGACTAAGATCTTATTCTTGTTAATGGCGACGGTCGCTGTAATGGCGGCGCTGTTTCGAGCGTTCACCACGGGACACCCGATTATAGCGACCTGGACGGCGGCTGCTATCCTAGCCTGGTTGTTCATCTACGGCGGCAGCCGAGCCGCCGAATCGGATTGAGACGTTTGGGATGCAAGGCGGCAGGGAAATTCAAGACGCCGCCCGGAAGCCTAAACCGTACTCTTTGTCGCAAGAAAGCGGCGTTCGGCGCCTTCAAGAACAAGCGCGGTGAGCACGGAGGTCGCGAAGGCTCCCGTGTCGATATTAATGCGGTTTGGCAAGATTTCCGGACTGCGGACCGGCGTATGCCCATGGACGACGATTTTGCTCCACGAGCCATTGAATTCAAGGAAATCCTCTCTGATCCATAGCAGGTCGCGCGCCGCTTGGCGTTCGAGAGGCACGGCTGGCCGAACGCCGGCGTGACAGAAGAAATAATCGCCGTAGCTCGCAGCGAGGTCGGTCTGCTCCAGAAACATCCTATGCTCGGGAGGCATGCGCGCCGCGAGGCTCTTCTGCGCCCGGTCGTAGCCGGCGCCGCGCGCTGCCTCCGTCACATCGACTCCATAGGAATGCAACGTTTCGAGTCCCCCGAACCTACGCCACGTTTCAAGCACGTTCTCGTCCTCGAAGAATTGCCCGACCACCTCTTCGTGGTTCCCTCGCAAGGCACGAATGGGCGTCGGAAAATCGGCCCCGCTTAAGCGTTCGAGGACGCCAGCGGAGTCGGGGCCCCGATCGACATAATCCCCCAGGAAAATCGTCACAACCTCGGCCGGCGCGGAACCGAGGTCGGCTCGGATTCGCCGCGACAAATCGTCCAACAGGTCAAGGCGACCGTGAATGTCGCCGATGGCGTAAACCCGCAACCCCGGCGGAAGCGACGCGGGCCGCTGCCCGCTTTCTGCCGTGAGCCGTGCGGATCGACAGAGCTCCATCGATATCGTCCCTTTTGCCCTGCCCCAGCGCTGAGCTTCGCCCGCGCATCACATTAGGCCCCATTCGAGGGGCCGCAGGCCTCCCTGGATTTTTGGGAGGACTCCAAGTCGATTTCAAGGTTGACATGGCAGAGTATGAGAGTCATCCATTTGGAGGGAGCGAGAATCACGCACTTAGTTACTGCATTTAAACGTTTATTCGTGATCGATGCGCCTCAAGAGTCGTTGTCATTTCCAGCGTAGCACAAGCCACTCCTGCCAAATCTGAGAATGGAACCTTAAATGCGTTTGCGCTCTCCCACGTCAAGGTCCAGCTTCAGATTGAAGCTCTCGCCTTTCGATGTTTTCTGGGCGGTGGCGGCTCCTTTCGTGGCTATCGCGCTGCGCGATCCTGCTCTCCTCGACCTCCCCGGCTTCCCCCGAGAGCTTCCCGCCATTTATCAATATGCGCTTGTTACGATCTGTTGCTCGATCCTGGCTTTTCTTCTGTTCAGAGTGAACGAGGGAATGAGCCATTTCTTTTCGGTTCACGATGTCCTGGCCGTTAGCGGCGCGGTCGCCGTCACGGTCGCGTCGAGCAGCGCCATTCTCTTCGTCCTTACCCGGCTAGACGGCGTCCCTCGGTCGACGCCGTTGATTTATGGTCTCGTGCTCGGCTCCGGCATGATCGTCGCGCGAACCTTGTCGAGGGTCCTGCACAAGGAAACCTGGACGCAACACGAAACAATCAGCCGCGATTCGGAGCCGCAAAGTCTGCGCCGCGTTCTGTTGATCGGCGTGGATCGTTTCTCGGCGACGACGATTAAGCTGACCGATCATCAGCGACCGCGCACCACTCAGGTGGTTGCGGCGCTGGACCCTCGCGAATCGCTGCTCGGACGAAGCATCAGCGGGATTAAAATCGTGGGCCACGTTCGGGATTTCGAAGCCGTCGTCGACGAATATGCCGTCCACGGCGTCGATGTCCATGAAGTTTGGCTTTCCGACGATGTAACAACCCTGTCGGACGGCGTTTTGGCGAAGCTCACCGAGCAATGCGCCGCGCGAGGACTCAAATTCGCACGGATATCGGAGGCGCTCAATCTGACGCCTCACATTGGTCCCCCTTCTTACACTCCGCAGAACGACGCGGCGCCCGCGCTCGATTTGAGCAATTATTTCGAGCTAAAGCGTATTATCGACGTGACCGGGTCGGCGGCTTTACTTGTCGCGCTTTTGCCCCTGGCGCTGATCGCCGCCTGTCTGGTCTTGTTCGACGTCGGCTCTCCGATCTTGTTTTGGCAGCAGCGTATAGGTCAACGCGGGCGCAAGTTTCTCTTGTATAAGTTCCGCACCTATCACGCCCCCTTCGACAAGGCCGGCGCGAAAATTCCCGAAGACCAGCGTCTATCGAGACTAGGGCGCGCGATCCGGGCCGGGCGCCTGGACGAAATTCCCCAGCTGCTGAACGTACTGGTCGGCGATATGTCGCTGATCGGCCCGCGTCCGCTGCTGCCCGTGGATCAGCCGAGCGATCCTCGCCTGCGCTTATCTGTGCGACCCGGCATTACCGGATGGGCTCAGATCAACGGAGGCACGAGCGTCACGCCGGCGGAAAAGGACGCGCTGGACGTCTGGTATGTTCAGCACGCGTCCTTCTGGCTCGATCTCAAAATCGCCGTCAGCACTGCGCTGTTCGCCGTCAGCGGCGAGCGGAAGAATCATTCCGCCTTGGCGCAAGCAATGCGTTGGCGCGAGAATCTTGGGCGCGAGAACAATCTCGCTTCCGCTCCCGCACGGGACCGTAACGCCTCGCTTGAAAGCGGCGCGCCTTCCGCGGCGGAATAACCCGATTCCGTGTACACGAACCGTTAACACGAAGGCCGAGAACGTGCGCCCCTCGCCTGCCCCTCGCGAACCTTCTGGCGCTCAGCTTTTCTTCACAAATTCGCCATGGCGAATCGGCGCCCCTGATTCGGACGCGGTTTGTCCGCGCCCCGTGCCGAAAGTCCCAAAGCCGGACATAGGCGCCTCGCGTCAAGTTTACGCTTTGTTAGCGACGTCTGCATAAACGCGCCGTTTCAGTCCTGTGCAAAATCCTTGGCCTTGCGCCCAATAACGGCGTCGAGCGAAATGTTTTCGTCGGCGAGGCGCGAGGCGAGCCCCTCCTTTATGCGGGCCACGAGCGCCGGCCCCTCGTAGACGAGCGCCGAATATAATTGCAGCAGTGTCGCGCCGGCTTCGAGCTTGGCGAAGGCGGCTTGCGGTCCGTCGATTCCGCCGACGCCTATCAGCGGAAACTGTCCCTCGACGCGCAGGAAAACCTGCGCCAGCCGCTGCGTGGAAAGCGTAAACAGCGGCGCGCCGGAAAGGCCGCCAGCCTCGCTCGCCAGTTTCGAGCGCAACGACGCAGGTCGAGCGATCGTCGTATTGGAGACGATCATGCCGTCGATCCGCGCCTCGCGGGCGACGCGCACAATGGCGTCGAGCTGCGCAAGCGTCAGATCAGGCGCGATTTTGAGCAGCACCGGTCGGCGCGAGAGTGCGCTCCCGCGCGCGTCAATCACCCGCCCGAGAAGATCGGCAAGCGCCTGCGGCTCCTGCAAATCACGCAGTCCCGGTGTATTGGGCGAGGAAACGTTGATCGCGAAATAGTCGGCCAGATCCTTGAAGGCGCGCACGCCCGCGACATAATCCTCGACGCGATCGGCGGCGTCCTTATTCGCCCCCACATTGACGCCGACAATTCCGCGCCGCCGGCGTGCGGCGAGCCGTTTTAGCGCGGGCGCGTGGCCGTCGTTGTTAAAACCATATCGGTTGATGACGGCGCGATCCTCATTGAGGCGGAAGGCGCGCGGACGCGCATTTCCCGGCTGGGGCAGCGGAGTCAGCGTGCCGACCTCGACAAAGCCAAAGCCCAGAGCCGGCGTCGCGTCGAAAACCTCGGCGTTTTTGTCGAAGCCGGCGGCAAGGCCCACGGGGTTGGGGAAATCGAGCCCAAAAGCCTTCATCGAAAGACGAGGATCGTCCGGCGCGGGAGCGCCCTTCGGCGAAAACCGCAGCGCCGCGATCGTCAAGCGATGCGCGTCTTCGGCGTCCAATTGGCGCAACAGGGCGGTCGCGGCGGCGCCGAGAAGTCCGATCATGGCAAGAGGCCCGAAAAATCGCGCCGCCCGTCGATATCCGGCGGCAGCGGCTTGACCCAAGCGACGGCGGAGAGCGGCAAATCGCCGTAAAGATGCGGGAAAAGCTCGCCGCCGCGCGAAACCTCCCACCTCAGAGCGTCCCCAAGCCCTGCGGCTTCGACCGCGACGAGCAGCAAATCGCTCTGGCCCGCGTAATGCCGCGCGGCGGTCGCCGCGACCTGGGTCGATGTCGAAAAATGAATGAACCCGTCGGAAAGATCGGAGCCGGCGCCGGCGAACGTTCCCCGCGCGGCGCGAAAAACCGGCGCCGAGACGATTTTGTAAACGAGCGTCATATCAGCCGGCGCCCCTTCTCGCTTTGGTCATTCCGCCGCGGCGGCGGCACCGCCCGGCGTCTCTTTCGGCGTCTCGCCCTTGGCGCGGCGCGGCAGGCGCGCCGCCATCGAGATCAGCGCGCGGTCGCCCAGCGTCACCAGCCTTTCGCCGCGATTGAGCCATTGCACGGCGTCCTCGATCGTCTCGGCGTCGGCGAGTTTGGCCTCGGCGACGGCGCGGTCGGCGGTGATCTGGCCGCGCTGGCGCGGCCGGCGCGCCGGCAGCCAGGCTTCGTGCAGTTCGCGCAGTTCCGGGTCGCCGTGGATGGCCAGAAGTCCATTTACCTCGTCCTCGCCGGCGCGGGCGAGCACTTTGGACAGCGTTCTTGCGCGCTTGGCGACCGGAGGCGTTGTCGTCTCCTCCGGCGTAGCCAGCACGCCGGCGCGACGAAAGGCCAGGCCCAACCAGCGCTGGCTGGTCAACCAGGAGATCGGAATCGCCAGAATGAGACCGGCGATCGTCGGCGACATCCAGGCCACCAGTGACGGCGAAATCAACAGGCCGGCGACCAGCGAAAGCACGCCGAGCGCCACATGGGAGCGGTGGCGGCGCACAATCGCGGCGAAGGGAACCGAGCCGTCGTCACGGCGCTGCGGATCCCAGCCGGTGTCGAAACCGAACACGATATGCACGACATGACCGGTCTGGATGAGCATCATGATCGGCGCGAGCAGAGCCGAGAGCACCACTTCGAACAGCGTCGAGATCAGCAAACGCACGACGCCGCCCGAACCCCGGCGCGTGTCCGGATCGTGGATGGCGACAATAACCCCAAAGAGCTTGGGCGCCAGAAGGATGCTCATCGTGAGTTCGAACAGCTCCAGTGAGCGTTCAGCGTCGAAGCGCGGCCATACCGGGAACAGCGTGAATTCGGAGGTGAAATACTCCGGCCGGAAATAGCTGGCCTGAAACACCAGCGCGATGCCGACCAGCAATTGCAGCAGCCACAAGGGCGAGGTCAGATAGCCGAAAATGCCGGTGAGAAAATGCTGGCGCGTCGCCCAGTGGAACCCGCGCCCGAACAGCACGCGAATATGTTGCAGATTGCCCTGGCACCAACGCCGATCGCGGATGGAGAGGTCGATCAGCGAAGGCGGGCTCTCCTCAAAGGAGCCGCCCAGCGTCGGCAGCATGTAAACAGCGTAGCCGGCGCGGCGCATCAACGCCGCCTCTACGAAATCATGGCTCATTATATGGCCGCCCCACGGCGGGCGGCCGCGCAGATCCGGCAAGCCGCAATAACGCGCGAAAGCCTCGGTGCGTATGATCGCATTGTGGCCCCAGTAATTGCCGTCGCGGCCCATCCAGGCCGAAAGGCCGGCGGCGATGACGGGACCATAGATCCGCGCTGCGAACTGCTGCACCCGCGCGAACAAAGTGTTGCGGTTGATGATCAGCGGCAGCGTCTGGATAATGCCGGAATCGGGGTCCGCCTCCATCGCGGCGGCGAGTTGAACAATGGTCGCGCCGGTCATCAAACTGTCGGCGTCGAGCACGACCATATGGGCATAGGCGCCGCCCCAGCGCTGGACGAAATCGGCGATATTGCCGGCCTTGCGGCTCGTGTTCTTTTCGCGCCGCCGGTAGAACACGCGCGCCCCGAGAGCTCCCAGCCGCCGCCGAATGCCGATGAACGCCCGCTCCTCGGCGATCCATATGTCGGGATTGGTGGTGTCCGAGAGGAAGAACCAGTCGAACTTCTCTCCGAGCCCTGTCGTCTGGACGTCCTCGAAGATGATTTGCAGCGCGGCGAAGACGCGACTCGGCGTTTCGTTGTAGATCGGCATGACCACGGCGGTCTTGGCTGACAGCTGCCGCGGCGTGGCGGGCGGCGGGCGGCGACGCAAGAGCATCGCCAGTCCAACCAGGCTGCTCGAAAAAGATAGCGCGATCCATGAGAAGTTCAGCACGAACAGGCCCAGCAGCGCCCATTTCAAGGTGGTGACGCCGCCGACGTCGATGACCTTGTACATTTCGTCGCCGCCATAGGCGGTCAGCGCCGCTCCGCCGCCGAAGGCCACGAGCCGCGACAGCCAGGGCGTGAAGGCGAGTTGCGGCGCCGCCAAGCGGCGGCGATGACGCGACTCGAATTTGAATATGTTTTGCGCCGGCATCGACAGCCGGCTTTCGACCGGCGTCGGCGGAGCGCCCACGACGTCTTGGGAGAATTTCGCGTCGACGGAGGCCGGCGCGGTCTCGGCAAGCGCTTGATTTACGAGGTCCATCTATAAAGCCAGGTTTCGCTGATCGGGTCGTCGCCCGATTGGAGGACGAGCCGCAGCTCGCAAAAGTTCTCTCCGCCGGGGTCGAGGTCGAAGACGACGCGGCACGCCTTCGCCTGTGGATTGGGGTAGAAGCCAATGATTTTCGCCGATCCGGGCGAGGTGGTTAAGATGGGTTTGAACGTGGCGGCGCGGGAGGGGTCGCCAAGCATATCGCCGGTGAAAACGACGAGAAAACGGCGAAGTTTGGGCGCGCTCCCGCGACCGCCGCGCGCGTCGGACACAAAGGCCAAAGGGGGGCGCGCCGGCGGCTCCCAACACCAGAACTGCCGATAGGCGAAATTCGCCTCCACGCCGCTGGTCAAAAGCTGTTTGGGGCGCCAATAGGCGACGATATTCTGGTTGATCTCTGATTCGGAGGGAATTTCGACAAGCTGGACCGCGCCTTCGCCCCATTCCCCGAGCGGTTCGACCCACAGCGAGGGACGCTGCTCCCAATGCGCCACGTCATCCTGATAGGCGTTGATGTCCCGGTTGCGCGTCAAAAAGCCGAAGCCTTTGGGATTAGCGTCGACGAAGGACGAAATCTGGAGATTGTTCCGGTTGGACAGCGGCCGCCACAGCCACTCGTTCTTCCCGGTCAGCATTTGCAGGCCGTTCATTTCCGCCGCCGCGGGCCGGATGTCGTCGGAGCGGCGGCGATCGAGCGGCGTGAACAGCGAGGCGCCGGCGAGTCCGGCGATCCCGACATGGTCGAGATCCGCGCGCGGAAACAACGTCATCTCGGTGTCGATGATCGTGGCTTCGCCGGGGCGGAGCGTGAAGCGATAGGCCCCGGCGACGCTGGGCGAATCGAGTAAGGCGTGAATGACCAGAGTATTATCGCCGAGCGCCGGCTTTTCGATCCAGAACCCGCGGAAAATGGGGAACTCCTCGCCGCGCGGATCGGCGGTGCGCAAAGAAAGCCCGCGCGCGGTGACGCCGAGCGGCTGATCCTTGGAGACGCGGGCGCGGAAAAAGCTCGCGCCCTGGAACTGCGCGATCATCTGGGGCCCGCCGCCGTTTTGGGCGCGGAGGACGCGAAAGCCGGAAAATCCCATGTCCGGCAATTGCTCGGGAATTTTAAGCGCGCCATAGTCGAATTGGGACTGGTCGTAGCCGATCCGCCTTTGCTCCCCTCCCTCGACGACCCAAAGATCGACAGGCGCCGTGAAAATCCATCCCCGATGCAGCGGCTCGATGGAGAAACCCTTGTGTTCGGCGGCCCACACGGCCGCGCTGGGTTTCATCTTGATATCGAGCACATATTGTTCGTAGGTGAGCGTGGAGAAGGGCTCGCGCAGATCGTTGACGGGCGCCGAGAAAGGCTTTTTGGAGAGCGCGCGCGCGCGTTCCACCACGTCTGTTTCGCGAGAAAAGGCTGGGGCCGCAACTGGAGCCAACGTCGAATCCTGCGCAGCGCCGGCTGGCGCTATCGAGGCGGCCAACGCGCCCAGCGCCGCTTTCAAAACGTCTCTGCGTTCGACCATGAGCTTTAGGAACCTGAGAGCAGCGTGTCAGGAGGATTGAGGCGCGCCCCATCTATACAAGAACGAACAAGAATCGAAACGCCTTTCTTCAAAGGCGCGCGACATTTCAACGCCGGCCCGCCCGTCCGCGCAAAATTCCGGCGACGCGGGCGCGCTTGGGCTTCGAAATCCGCAAAGAGCTGGTAAAAGGGCGTCATCCCGCCGCTCCTCGTCGACCCGAAAGGTTCTCGCGCGCCGATGTCCCCAACCAACAACCGCAACGCCCTCGCCATCGTCCTCGCCGCCGGCGAAGGCACGCGGATGAAATCCGATCGCCCCAAGGTTCTGCACGAGGTCGCGGGGCGCTCTATGCTGGCGCATGTCTTGGCGAGCGTCGCCGGCGCGAGCGCCGAGAATGTCGCCGTGGTGATCGGCCCGGGCCGCGACGATGTGCGCGCGGAACTCTCCAGGCTGTGCGCCGGCGCAAAAGTTTTCGTGCAGGAGCAACGACTTGGCACCGCTCATGCGGTTCTGGCGGCCCGCGAGACGATTGCGCCGGGGCATGACGATATATTGGTGCTGTTCGCCGACACGCCGCTCGTGACGAGCGCGACGATGCTGGCCCTTCGCGCCGCGCTCGCAGGCGGCGCGGCGGTCGCCGTGCTTGGGTTCGACGCCGCCAATCCCTTTGGCTACGGCCGTTTGATCCGCGACGAAGTGGGGCGGCTTGTCGCGATAAAAGAAGAAAAGGACGCCAGCGACGCGGAGCGCGCACTCACGCTGTGCAACGCCGGACTGATGGCGATCGACGGACGGCGCGCGTTGGAGCTCTTGCAGGGCGTCGGCGCCGCCAACGCCAAGGGCGAATATTACCTGACTGATATTGTTGCGATTGCACGCGAAAAAGGATTGGAGGCGCGAGTGGTCGTGGGCGAGGAGAGCGAGGTGCTCGGCGTCAACGACCGCGCGCAGCTTGCGCAGGCGGAGCGGATCGCCCAGGACCGGCTCCGCCGCGCGGCGATGCTCGGCGGAGCGACTCTAATCGCCCCGGAGACGGTTTTTCTCAACGCTGACACGAAGTTAGGCCGCGATGTGACGATCGAGCCGGGTGTGGTTTTCGGCCCCCAAGTGGAAGTTTCCGACGGCGCGCATATTCACGCATTTTCACGCATCGAAGGCGCCAAAATTGGCGCCGGCGCGCATGTCGGACCCTTCGCGCGTCTGCGGCCCGGAACGAACCTCGGGGCGGGCGCCAAGGTCGGCAATTTCGTCGAGATCAAGTCTACCACATTAGGGGCCGGCGCCAAAGTCAGCCACCTCACTTATCTCGGCGACGCCGAGATCGGCGAAGGCGCCAATATCGGCGCCGGAACCATCACCTGCAATTACGACGGCTTCTTCAAATACAAAACTCGCATCGGGGTCGGCGCCTTTATCGGCTCCAACACGGCGCTGGTCGCTCCGGTGACGGTCGGCGCCGGGGCGTATGTCGGCTCCGGCTCGGTCGTCACGCGGGACGTCGCCGAAAACGCCCTCGCCGTCGGGCGCGGGCGGCAGGTCGAGAAGGCCGGCTGGGCGCAGGCGTTTCGCAAGGCGCAGCAGGCTAAAAAAAATCAAAAGGCCTGATCGCGACGACCTTCGCCGCACCCGCCCGGCATTAACCAAGTCGAACAGGACGCGCCTTGCGTCCGCCGCAATGGCAGGGCTTTTGCTGTTTCACCCAAAGGTCGCTTCGGAGATCGATTATGTGCGGCATTGTTGGAATTCTGGGGCGCGAGCCCGTGGCGCCGGCTCTTATCGACGCGCTGAAGCGTCTGGAATATCGCGGCTATGATTCGGCGGGCGTCGCCACGCTGGAAAATGGCCGGCTGACCCGGCTGCGCGCCAGCGGCAAGCTACGAAATTTGCAAGAAAAACTTAAGGAAACGCCACTGTCCGGCCATATCGGCGTCGGCCACACCCGCTGGGCGACGCATGGCCGCCCCAATGAAAACAACGCCCATCCGCACGCCGCCGACAAGGTCGCGGTGGTTCATAACGGCATTATCGAGAACTTTCGCGAATTGCGCGAAGAGCTGACCGCCAAGGGCCATGTCTTCGCCACCGAAACCGACTCCGAGGCCGTGGCGCATCTCGTCGCCGAGGAAATGCGCCACGGCTCCAAGCCGCGCGAGGCGGTGGCGGCGGCGCTGACGCGGCTTAGGGGCGCCTTCGCGCTGGTGTTTCTGTTCGAGGGCGAGCCGGACCTGCTGATCGGCGCAAGGCGCGGCTCGCCGCTCGCCGTGGGGTTTGGCGACGACGGCGTCTATCTTGGCTCCGACGCGCTGGCGCTGGCGCCTTTCGCCAATGAGATCGCCTATCTCGAAGAGGACGACTGGGTGACGCTGACGCGCGAAAAGACCACATTTTTCGACACGGCGGGGCGGATTGTCGAACGGGCGCGGAGGCCCCTGCAGGCCGGCTCCTTTATGGTCGACAAGGGTAATTTCCGCCACTACATGGCCAAAGAAATCCACGAGCAGCCCGAGGTGGTCGGGCGCACGCTGGCGCATTATCTCGATCTCGCCAGCGGCACGGTGCGGCTGCCGTTCGAACTCGGCTTCGACGCCAAGGCGCTGTCGCGGGTGACCATCTCGGCCTGCGGAACCGCTTTTTACGCCGGGCTTGTTGCGCGCTATTGGCTGGAGCGTTTCGCGCGCCTTGCGGTCGAGATCGACATCGCCTCGGAGTTCCGCTACCGCGAGGCGCCGCTGCCCAAGGACGGACTGATGATCGTCGTATCGCAATCGGGCGAGACGGCGGACACTCTGGCGGCGCTGCGCTACGCCAAGGCGCAGGGTCAGCATGTTCTCTCCATCGTCAATGTCGAAACCTCGACCATCGCGCGCGAGAGCGACACCGTGGCGCAAACGCTGGCGGGACCGGAAATCGGGGTCGCCTCGACCAAGGCCTTTACTTGCCAGCTCGCGGTCTTCGCCTGTCTCGCGTTGGCGCTGGGGCGGGCGCGCGGCGTGCTGTCCGAGGCGCGCGAAAAAGAGCTGGTCGCCGAACTGATCGCGACGCCGGGTCTGATGGCGCAGGTGCTGAAAGACGAGGCGCGGATCGAGCCGGTCGCTCGCGATGTCGCGAGAGCCTCCAGCGTGCTCTATCTCGGGCGCGGCCCGTCCTACCCCCTCGCTTTGGAGGGCGCGTTAAAACTCAAAGAACTGTCCTATATCCACGCCGAGGGCTACGCGGCCGGAGAACTGAAGCACGGGCCGATCGCGCTGATCGATTTCGCCATGCCGGTGATCGTGCTGGCGCCCAACGACCAGAGCCTGGAGAAAACCGTCTCCAACCTCCAGGAAGTCGCGGCGCGCGGCGGCCATCTGATCCTGATCGGCCCGGAAAGCGCCCGCATCGCGGCGAGCGCGGAGCTGGCCGGCTTTATCGAAATGCCGGAACTCGCGGCGGGCGCCTTCGCGGCGCTGGTCTACGCCGTCCCGGCGCAGCTTTTGGCCTATCATGTCGCGGTCTTCATGGGCAAGGACGTGGATCAGCCGAGGAATCTGGCGAAAAGCGTGACGGTGGAGTAGGGCAGGGGCGGCCGTTACTTTTCTCTGGGGCGCGGGCCTTAAGCCGTCATCGGCAGGGCGGGGCGAGCTTAAGTTTCGGCTTTGCGTCACAAGCGGTCATGGTCGATCGTTTAGAATATGCGACGGATAGTTTGTGCCGCACGGCGGCCTCACCGGTAGCGGCGCAAAAGGTCGTGTAAGCGTGAACGTTAAAGCTTTGGCTTCCCCGGATCTCCGATCCCCCGCAGCCTTGGACGGAAATAGGTGCTTACGTGACGAATGCCGACTAATGTTCCTTCTTGATCTCTCCACATTCAGGCGGTGATCTTCATGAGCCTAAAAGCCCAATTGCAACGCTGGCAATTAGCTGAAGTCATCGACGGCGCGACCGCGCAGAGGATTGAGGCCTACGAGGGATCGAAGCAGGGGTTTCGGTTCAGCACCGCGATGTTCGGGCTTGGCGCTTTGGCCATTGTTCTTGGCCTCGCCGCGGTCGTGGCGTCGAACTGGGACGCCATTCCCGCTACGCTCAAACTGGCGGCGCATGCGGTCTTGAATGCGGCCTTGGCGGCTGGCATTTTGTACGCCATCCGGACGGAGCGGACGGCGGCACGCGAAATCCTGCTCTTTCTGCTGGCGGGGGTCACGCTGACCTTCATCGCCCTCATCGGGCAAATCTACCAGACCGGCGCGCCGCTTTGGCAGGCGCTGGTGTTATGGCTGCTCATCACCTCGCCGTTCCTGTTTCTTCTGACGCGGGCGAGATTCACCGTCGTATGCTGGATACTGAGTTTCTGGACGACGCTCGGGACGGCCGCCGAAGCCGTGGAATTTCATCTCGGCCCCGCGCATCTCGACGTGGTGTTCTACACGCTCGTCCCCTTCCTGATGATCGGGATTGGCGAGTGGAAGGCGCTGCGAGAGCGTTGGTCCGTCTGGCCTTCTCTTCTTGCCGCCGGCGGATATGTGCTCATCGCCTGGGTGGTTTCCGTCGCGCAACTCGCATGGATCGACGAGTTTGATTTCAAGCTCCACGAGCAAAGGGCGCATCTTTTCCCGGCTTTCTTCGCCGGGCTGGCCGCGTCTGGCGCGCTGCTGGCGCTGCGCTACGCCAAACATGTCGAGGCCAGCCCCCTCGTCGCCAGCATCTTTCTGCTGGTCAGCGTTTTGGCTGGGTTCACGCCTCTTCTCACGCTACATCCGCACTGGCCCGTCGTCGGCGCTGGCATGTTCATGGCCTATTGGGCGTTGATCGGCTGGACAGGATTGCAACTAGGTTATCGCGGCTTGTTGAATGCCGCCATCGTGATCATCGCGCTGCGCCTCGTGGTCGTCTACGTCGAGGTTTTCGGCAATCTTCTCTCGACCGGCATTGGCTTGATCGTAAGCGGCGCGCTGCTGATCGCTCTCGTCTGGACCGCTGGCAAACTGATCCGCAAGCTGGGACAAGCGGTATGACGCAACTGCATCGCCTGAAGATTGGCGCCGTTTTGCTTTTCCTGCCCTTGCTCGTGCTGGGCGGCATAATCTTGAAGAACGAACGCAACATCGCTTCGGCAAAAACATGGCGTGTCAAAATCACCGGTTATGACCCGCGCGATTTGCTCTACGGGCATTATCTGAGCTTCCGTTTCGACTGGGACCTATCCCCAGAGCATGGCCTCTGTGTCGCCGGACAAAGCTGTTGTTTGTGTCTCGACGCTCAACAAGGATCAACCGCTCCCCTGACGAGCCTCAAAAGTTGCGAGGCGGCGACCCAATGCGCAACCGCACTTTCTTTGCCGAACCGCTCAGGCTGCACCAACGGCGCGCAAGGCTGCCCGAACGACGCCGACGCCTTCGATCCGGAGGGAGTGCAGCGCTATTTTATTCCGGAAAGCGCCGCCACGCAGCTCAACATGCTTCTGGCCAATCGCCAATTCAATCTATCCGTGGATTTGAACATCGCGGCGGCGGGACGGCACATTCTCGGAGGTCTCTATATCGACAATATCGAATGGCGCGATTATCTCCGCCAACATCCGGACGCAGGGCGACCCGAACCCACTCAGTCCCACGAAGAACACAGATGGCGCATGAAAATTACCGATGCGCGGCTTTATGGAGCTTATCTGGTTTTCAGATTGGATTGGGGCGCGCCACTGACGCCAAGCGCCTGCCCCAACGAAAACTCGTGCTGCGCACTTTGCCTGTCTGAACAACCCGGATCATCCCAACCCGCCGTTCATTACAAGACCTGCGGTGAGCGGGAGCAATGTCTCGAAAGTCTGACCTTGCCCGACACCAACCGTCTGAAGCACGCCGACAGCGGATTCGATCCAATCGGACCGCAAAGATATCCGATGTCGACGGACGAGGCGGAGCAACTGGCGCCCCTTCTGGCTGGCCCCCCAAAAGACATGTCCATAGACGTCACTACGCGAGGTTGGGGCGGTCCACCGGCTTTCGGCGACATCTACATCGACGGCGCTGAATGGCGCGACTGGCGACGCCAGCATCCGGGAGACCGAAAGCCCGCTCGCGCGCCCAGCGGCAACAAAAAGTGACAAGATGTGCAGGCTTGGTTCAGCTTTGGGCGCAGGAACGTCATGATGCGGCTGCGTCGACAAACCATGGAGTTCGCCAAGTCACCAGAGTACGATCACAATAGCTGGGCTGGATCAAAGGCACAAATTCCACCCCACCCCCCCGCCATTGACAGCTCCCCGCCGCTGCTGGTCTATGCTGCCTTGCGTCAGCCGCCCGCCCAGGACAAGGATTTATCGCCCGTTGCCCGTCACTATACCCCCCGAAGCCATCGAGCCCTTCGCCCGCGCCTGGCGTTATCAGGAGCTTATTCGCGCCGTGGCGCGGCGCGAGTTCATTTCGCGCTTTCGCGGCTCGATGCTGGGGCCGCTGTGGGCCGTGCTGTCGCCGCTGTTCATGATGCTGACCTATACGGCGGTGTTTTCGGTCACCGCGCCGCAGCTCTCCGCCGGCAAGAGCGTGACCGAATACGCCAGCCGCATTTTCGTCGGGCTGATCGTCTTTAACCTTTTCAGCGAGCTGGCCTATCGCGCGCCGATGCTGCTGCACGAGCATGTGAATTTCGTCAAGAAATCGATCTTCCCCAGCGAGACCATCGCCTGGACCGCGACGATCCGCGCCTTCACCTACGGCGGCATCGCTTTCGCGGTGTTTCTGGCGTTCCGCATCGTCACCGGCGGCGCACTGCACTGGACGCTGCTGTTCGCGCCCTTCCTGTTCGCGCCTTTTGCGCTGTTCATTCTGGGGATTGTCTGGTTCCTCATGGCGCTCGGGGCCTTTACGCGCGATGTCGCGCATATCATGGCCTCGATCGTACCGATCCTGATGTTCATCACGCCGGTGTTTTATTCGCTGGATAACGTGCCGCCGCAATTCGCGATCTGGCTGCGGCTCAACATCGTCGGCGACTATATCGAGATGCTCCGGGCGATCGCGCTCGACGGCAGGCTGCCCAATCTGTTCGGCTATGCGCTGCTCGCCGCCGCCTCCTATGCGGTGTTCCTGTTCGGATTCAAATTCTTCATCCGCTACAAGTCGGTCATCGTCGACGTTATCTGAGCCCAAGTTCTCGCGCGCCGCGACAGCTTTACGCGTAAGGCGCCGCGAAACTGTCGTCCGGCGCGTAGCCGGGCGCGGCCCCGGCGGCGAGCAGCCTGGCGCGTGGTCCGTAATTCAGCCGCGCGATAAGCCAGGCCGAGCCCAGAATTTCGAACAGCGCCATCGCCGCGAGCACAACCACGAAGCGCGCGTCGGCCCGCAGCAGCGACTGCAAGGCCACCAGAAACAGAATGTGCGCGGCGGGAATGGCGACGATCATCAATGCGGCGCCGGCCCCGCGCCGTCCGGTGATGTTGCCGAAGTTGAGCACCAGCGCCATGGCGAGCAGCGCGTGGCCGAGGGTCAGCAGCGGCACGCCCACCCGCATGGCGGCTTCGGTCGTCCACTCGGCCAGCATCCTCGAATCGGCGCGCGCGACGCCAAACTGCGCCAGAAACTCCTTCGCCGGCAGTTCGTAGACGCCATGCCAGTTGCGCGGCGGCAGGCCGCCGCTGCCTTGCATCGGCAAGGCGATCGCATATTCGTCGAAACCGGCGATGCGCACGTCTTGGGTGTTGATCGGCCGGGTCTGGATGCTGCCCTTGGTCAGCGCGACGACGACGCCGGACTCGTTGCGCCGAAATTCGGCGCGCGCCGCCGTGATGGTTTGCTCTTCCATCTTTTCGACGGAAATCTGCCGCACGAACAGATTGACGGCGATGTCCGGCGACTCCCAGCGCTCCAGATAGAGCGTCTTGGCGCCGTTCTCGAAAGTGTAGAAGTGCGCGGGCTCAAGCATGCGGTGGTTGAGCGAGTTACGGACGACGTTGAGCACGTCCTGCATGCTTCCCTGATATTGCGGGGCGACAAAGTTCGCCAGCGCCAGACCCGCGCCGACCAGCAGCAGCGCCAGCACCAACGCCGGGCGGCAGATCGCCCAAACCGACAGGCGAAGCGCGTAAAGCACGGAGATCAAGCTCTCGCTCGCCATGCTCGAAAACACGATCGCCGTGGCCACGCCGACGGCCATCGGCAGCGCCACGTAAGCGACAGTGGGCGTCACGCCGACGATCGCCGGCCACACCAGCCCCCCGCGCACCGCGGCGGCGGGCAACTGGCCCAAAAGATAGGACAGCACCACCGGCACGCACAGCGCGGATTCCACGACGAAGGCGGCAGTCGCGACGCGCTTGATCAAATAGACGAACAGCAGGCGCGGCATGGCTTCACCGCTCTCGTGTGAATGGCTCGCCGGGGTGGCGGCTCATTTTTTGAACCTCGCCCAGGCGGCTTTGGAATATTCGGTCCACGCCGGATCGAACACGCCGCGCGACGGCAAGGCGGTCGCCCCCGCCCAATGCGCGAAATAAATTTCCTTTCCGTCGGGGGCGAGCGGCTTTCCCTGCGCGAAGGTCACGCCGGGCGCTTTGTAAAAGCTCTCGTGCGAGGCGTTTTCGACGACATTGGGCAAAAGCGCGATCTTCAGCCCGCGCCGATGGGTGACGAAGTTCACCAAGGGCTGCGCGAACAGCTGGCCGCGCTTGCGCACGTCATGGAAGATCGCGGCGTCATTGGCCATGGTGTCGAGAAAGTCCACGAGTTTCAGATATTTGTTCGACGTGACCCAAAAGCCGTCGTTGAATAGCAGCGCGTCCCTTAGGAAGGGGTAGGCGTCGCGCCGGTCATTATAGACATATTCGAAGCTTGGCGAGGCGACGATGAACTCGGTCTCGCCGGCCTCCAGCCGCCCGAAGATCGGCGTAAAGTCGCGAAACAGGATCACGTCGACATCGACATAAGCCACTTCGTCGAGCGGCAGCGCCAGCGCCTGGAGCTTTCTCAAGCGCCGGCGGTTGGTGTTGAAAATGCCCGGATAAAGTTCTTGCGCGAGCCTGTCGATCTCCGTCGGCTCCTCCTCGACGAAACGCGCGCCGTAAATCTGCGCCGCGCGGCGCGTCTGGGCGATGTTGTCGTCGTAGGGGATGAGATAGAGCGGCAGGGCTGAGTTGGTGGCGCGATAGCTCTCCAGAAAAGGCAGCAGCCAGTCGATGATCTTGTCGTTCCCGACAATAGCGACGCCATAGCGTCCGCCGGCTGCTCCTGCTTGATTGGATGACGAAAATGCTGGATTCGAGGGAGTCGGGGTCATATACAAAGGTCTACTTGGAAAGTCCGGCGGTTAGCAAGAGGGGCGGTTTTGGGGTCGGAGGGCGGCGCTAGAGCCTTTAAAACAACGCCCGTGGCGAACGACAGGCTATCTGGCGCTCCCGGACCGCTGGCCGGCAGGACCGTCGCCGTGGTCCATGCCGCCTGGCATTCCTGCGGCAGCTATCAGGTCAACGTCAGCCAGATCGACGCCTATAAGGCGCTCGGCGCGCGAGCGATCTCCGTCGCGACGATGGACGTGCTGTCGCCGCCTGCGCCGCCGGGCGGCCGCTGGGCTGAATATCTCGCGGCGACGCAAGACCTCGCCGCCGACCGCCGCTATTTTACCGCCCCGCCGCGCAGCAGCCTTTGGACGTCGGCGCTTCTAAGGGACGGCTGGTGGCCGCTAATCCACGGCGATCAGGCCAGCTGGCTGATCGAACTCGCCAAGCGCGCGCCAATCCCCGCCGGATTCGAGACGGAGCGGGTCGACCTCATCCACGCCAATCATTATTTCACCCTGCCTTTGGCGCAGCGGCTGCGCGGGGCCGGGATGGCGCCGATCATCGTCGAAACCCAAGATATCCAGGCGCGCCAGTATGTTCTGCGCAACCAAGGCGGGTTTTTCATACCGCCCTACGTCAGCTATGAGGACATGCTGGCGGTCGAGCTGGACTGGACCGGCCAAGCGGATCTTTGCGTCCACCTCAATGAGGAAGAGCATCGCGATTTCAAGCAACTGCTGCCTCACGCCCGCCATGCGCTGGTCTATCCGGCCGTCGCGCCGGTTCCGCTCGGCGGCGAGGGCCGGAATATCGTCATCGTCGCCAGCGACAATTACGCCAATTTCGTCAGTTTACGCTGGTTTCTGAACGAGGTTCTGCCGCTGGCCGGCGATGTCCCGGTGTGGATTTACGGCAATATCGACGCCGGCGCGAAAAACCGCGACAGGGCGCTTTACCAGGCGCATCGCGCGCTGTTCAAGGGGCGGGTCGCCGATCTCGGCGCCGTCTACGCGGGCGCCGGCTGCATTCTGCTGCCGACCATCGAAGGCCATGGCCTGTCGATCAAGGCGGTCGAGGCCTTGTCCAGCGGCGCGCCGCTGATCGCCACGCCTGCAGCCTTTCGCGGCATGGGCGTCGATCCATCGCGGCTCGCCAATGTGACGCTGCGCGAGGACGCGGCCGGTTTCGCCATCGCTCTGCGCGAGACTTCGGCGAGACTGTGCGCCGACGCCGCCCTGACGCGAGACTGCGCGACCAGCGACACGCGGCGGCTTTACGACGCGGTGTTCAGCCCGCGGGCCTACGCCGATGCGCTGGCGCGGATCGCCGTCCCGCTGCTTGGACGCAAAGCGCGGCAGGGACCGGCGAACATCGGGGCGCAACGGAACACGGAACGGCTATGACCATAACGCGCGCGCCCGTCGTCATCGGCGTCGTCACCGCCTCCGACCGCGCCAGCGCCGGCGTCTACGCCGACGAGAGCGGGCCGGCGATCGAGGCCTATTTCCGCAGGGTTCTGACGACGCCGTTCCGCTTGGAGCGGCGGCTCATCCCCGACGGTTTCGAGAGCGTGCGCGACACGTTGATCGACCTGGCCGACAATGCGGACTGCGATCTCATCGTCACGACGGGGGGGACCGGGCCCAGCCCTCGCGATCTGACGCCCGAGGCGACATTGGCCGCGGCGCCGCGCGAATTGCCGGGTTTCGGCGAATTGATGCGCAAGGTCTCGCTGGAGCAGACGCCGACGGCGATCTTGTCGCGCCAGCTCGCGGCGCATCGCGGCAAATGTCTTATCGTCAATTTGCCAGGCAAGCCGGCGTCGATCGAGCTTTGCCTTAATGCGGTCATGCCGGCCGTGCCCTATTGCCTCGATCTGATCGGCGCCGGCTGGCTCGATACCGATCCCGCGCATATCAAGGCATTCCGCCCGAAGGCGAAGTGACGCGTGAACATTCGCCGCCCGCCCGAACAGGCGGGGAGACGCCCACCGCGCGCGACAATGCGGGCGCTTCTCATTGCGCGGCGCCGCCTGTATAGATTTGTGCCGCCGCCTCGAATCGACGCGCCATGCGTCCCGCCGTCCCGAATTTTTCGTTCCTCTCACACGCGCAAAGATCAAGGGTTAGAGACATGAACGATTTGCGGCTCGCCGTGGTGGGCGCAGCCGGCCGCATGGGCCGGATGCTCCTGCAGACGATCCCCGACACCTTGGGCATGCGCCTCTCGGGCGCGCTCGAAAACGCCGCCTCGCCGGCCATCGGCCAGGATTGCGGGACATTGATCGGCGCCGAGCCCAACGGGGTCCTGATCAGCGCCGACCCTGCGGCCGTTCTCGAAGGCTGCGACGTGCTGATCGACTTTTCCTCGCCACCTTCGACCGTGGCGCTCGCGGCTTTGACCGCGCGAATGGGCGTCGCCCATGTGATCGGCACGACCGGCCTCTCCGACGAGGATCTCGGCGCCATCGCGGCGGCGGCGCAGAAGACCCCGATTGTGCGCTCGGGCAATATGAGCCTCGGCGTCAATCTGCTGGCCGTGCTGGTCGAGCGCGCCGCGCGGGCGCTCGGGCCGGCCTGGGACGCCGAGATCGTCGAAATGCACCACCGGCTGAAGGTGGATGCGCCCTCGGGCACGGCGCTGCTGCTCGGCGAGGCGGCGGCGCGCGGACGGGGCGTCGATTTGAGCGAGCACAGCGCGCGCGGCCGCGACGGTCTCACCGGCCCGCGCAGGGCTGGAGACATAGGCTTCGCCAGTTTGCGCGGCGGCACGGTGATCGGCGATCACAGCGTCATTTTCGCCGGCATGGGCGAGCGCATCGAGCTTTCCCATCGCGCCGAAGAACGGGGCATATTCGCGCGCGGCGCGCTGGCGGCGGCTTTGTGGACCAGGGGCCGGCCGGCCGGCCTTTATTCGATGGCCGACGTGCTCGGTCTTTCCGGCGGCTGATCGACACGAGGACTTCGTAAACATGAATCGCATGCTCGTCCTCGTTCGCCACGGCGAAAGCGATTGGAACGCCAAAAACCTTTTCACCGGCTGGAAGAACCCGGACCTGACGCCGCTCGGCATTGAGGAGGCGCGCCGCGCCGGCCAGGAGCTGCGCCGCCGCGACATTTTGTTCAGCATCGGCTTCACCTCGGCGCTGGTGCGCGCGCAGCACACGATCGACCTCATCTTCGAGGAGCTGGGCCAATCCAACGTGCCGATCGTGCGCGACCGCGCGCTGAATGAGCGGCATTACGGCGACCTCTCCGGCCTCAACAAGGACGAGGCGCGCGACCAATGGGGCGAGGAGCAGGTGCGGCTGTGGCGCCGCTCCTACGATGTCGCGCCGCCCGGCGGCGAAAGCCTTAAGGACACAGTGGCGCGCGTGGTGCCCTTCTATTGCCAGCGTATTCTGCCGCCGGTGCTGCGCGGCGAGCGCGTGCTGGTGGCGGCGCACGGCAATTCGCTGCGCGCGCTGGCCATGGTGCTGGATCAGATGACGCCGGAAAGCGTGACCACGCTCGAACTCGCGACCGGCGTGCCGGTGATCTATACGCTCAACGCGGATTCGACCGTCGCGTCGAAGGATGTGGTGGAGTGCGCAAACCCGTCCGCGCCCTTGGCGCCGGCGTGAGGCCGGCTCCAGCGAGCGATGGGTGAACGCTCGTTCTCACCGCGACGAAAATAGCGCGCGTTGACATCGGGACGCGTTCGGAATTGGAATGGCGGCTCAAGGCTGCGAGCAGGGACTCGTTCAAGCCGATAGGCTAAAATCCTTCCATGCTCGACCTGCCCCTCGGCGTCGTTCTTCATCGCGGCTTCCTCGACCCCGCCGCGCAGAAAGGTCTCGCGCTCGACATCGCCGAGGTCATCGAGCGCGCGCCGCTTTATACCTCCACAATGCCGAGGACCGGCGCACCCATGTCGGTGCGGATGACCAATTGTGGACCGCTCGGCTGGCTCAGCGACAAGGAGGGCGGTTATCGCTATGCGCCGCATCATCCAGTGACGGGCGAGCCTTGGCCCGCCATGCCGAAGGCGCTGCTTCTCGCATGGGAGCGCCTGGCGAATTACCCGGCGCCCCCCGAAGCCTGCTTGATAAATATCTATGACGCCGAGGCGCGGATGGGGCTGCATCAGGACCGCGACGAGAAGGATTTTTCCGCGCCGATCGTGTCGCTGTCGTTGGGCGCGGATTGTCGCTTTCGCATCGGCGAGACGCGGCGCGGCGGCAGGACGACGTCGCTTGTGCTGTCGTCCGGCGACGCGCTGGTTCTGGGCGGGCCGGCGCGGCTGCGCTACCACGGCGTCGACAGAATATTGCCGACGCCGCCGGCGCCTTTCGCGCTGGACTTGCCCGCCGGCGCCGCGCGAATAAACCTGACGCTGCGGCGGGTGAGCTGAGCCCTTTCGCGCGCGGCGAAACGATGTCACAAACATGGATGGCGCGGAGACTCGCGCTCAACGGACGCTCGCCGGAAGGTGAAATGAGGCCAGACCGCGCCGCGAATGCGCTTTCGATGACGCCCGCTCCGGGCTCCCCGCCGGTCGAATGGCGCGTCTCTCGCGGCCTTGTCCCCTACGAGGAAGCGCTGGCGCAAATGGAAGCGCGGGTCGAAGCCATAGGCGCCGGCGCAGCGCGCGAACAAGTCTGGCTGCTCGAACATCCGCCGATCTATACGGCGGGCTCCTCGGCCAAGGACGCCGATCTCCTCGATCCGCGCTTTCCGGTTTACCGGAGCGGGCGGGGCGGCCAGTACACTTATCACGGCCCCGGCCAGCGCGTCGCCTATGTGATGCTCGATCTTTCGCGCCGGCGCCGCGACGTGCGCGCCTTCGTCTGCGCGCTGGAGGGCTGGCTGATCGCCGCGCTCGAAGATCTCGGCGTGCGCGCAGAGCGCCGCGCCGACCGCGTCGGCGTCTGGGTGGAGCGGCCCGACAAGCCGCGCGGCCCGGCCCTCGAGACCGCCGAGGACAAAATCGCGGCGCTCGGCCTGCGCCTCCGCCATTGGACGAGTTTTCACGGCGTCGCGCTGAATGTGGCGCCGGATCTGTCGCATTTTTCCGGCATCGCGCCCTGCGGTCTTCGCGCCACGCAATATGGCGTCACCAGCCTCAAGGATCTGGGCGCGCCTAGCGCAATGCCCATCGTCGACGCGGCGTTGCGCCGTCGTTTCGAAGAGGTGTTCGGTCCAACGGTCGACGATGGGCGATGCTGACCTCGCGCGCAGCTCCAGTTTCGCGCCCCTTGCCTTTTGCGCCCAGCCCGCCCATACCGCGCCGCAACCAATTCTCTTCGCAAGCGGGACCGACATGGGCTTTAAATGTGGCATCGTCGGTTTGCCGAATGTCGGCAAATCGACCCTTTTCAACGCGCTGACCCAGACGGCGGCGGCCCAGGCGGCCAATTATCCGTTCTGCACCATCGAGCCCAATGTCGGCGAGGTCGCCGTGCCCGACCCCCGCCTCGACGAACTCGCCAAGGTCGCCGGCTCGAAGCAGATCATTCCGACGCGTCTCACCTTTGTCGACATCGCCGGCCTCGTGCGCGGCGCCTCCAAGGGCGAGGGGCTCGGCAATCAGTTTCTGGCCAATATCCGCGAATGCGACGCCATCGCACATGTGGTGCGCTGTTTCGAGGACGGCGACGTGACCCATGTCGAGGGCGGCGTCGATCCCGTGCGCGACATCGAAACAATCGAGACCGAGCTGATGCTGGCCGATCTCGACAGTCTCGAAAAGCGCGTCGTCGCGGCGGAGAAGAAGGCCAAGGGCGGCGACAAGGACGCCAAGGAGCTGCTCGATCTGATGCGCCGCTGCCTCGATTTGCTGCGCGAAGGCAAGCCGGCGCGGCTCGTCGAAATCAAGCCGGAGGAGCACGCCGCGCTCAATGGCCTCGGCCTGCTGTCGTCCAAACCCGTGCTTTACGTGTGCAATGTCGAGGAGGGCGCGGCGGCCGAGGGCAATGCGCAATCGCAAAAGGTTTTTGCGCGCGCAAAGGAAGAAGATGCAGCCTGCGTCGTCGTCTCGGCGAAAATCGAGAGCGAAATCGCCGTGCTGCCGGCCGAAGAGCAGAAGGACTATCTGGAGGCCGTGGGGCTGAAGGAGCCGGGCCTCAACCGGGTGATTCGCGCCGGCTACGAGCTTCTGCGGCTCATCACCTATTTTACGGTCGGCCCCAAGGAGGCGCGCGCCTGGACGATCGAACAGGGAACGCGGGCGCCGCAGGCCGCCGGCGTCATCCACACCGATTTCGAAAAAGGCTTTATTCGGGCGGAGACGATTGCATACGCCGATTACACGGCGCTGAAGGGCGAGGCGGGCGCGCGCGAAGCCGGCAAGCTGCGGCTGGAAGGCAAGGACTATCTCGTCGCCGACGGCGACGTTCTGCATTTTCGCTTCAACACATAGGGCGGCTCTGACGAAAACATGGGCGCCGATGCTGTGGCGCCGAAGCAACAACCAAAAGAATTTTCTCCGTGCGCATCCACGATGTGCGGCGACGCATTTAATTATTGATTGTCGGGCATTAGATTCTTGCTCCATGGGGCGCGCGACGACGCTATTGGCGATCGCGACGCGCCCAAAGCAGGTCACAGGGTATATCATGAGCTTTCGCTCGCGGATCTCTCGGCTATGTTGGGCGGCGGCTTGCCTGGCGCCGGTTATTTGCGCGACTCCCGCGGCGGCGCAAGAAAGTCTCGCTTTTCGCGCCTCCCCGCTCCCCCAGCCGGCGCCGTTGCTGCAAATGGCCAACGCGACTCTCGCCGCCACGCCGCGCCCAACCTTTGACCCGGCGCTATTCGAGGCGCTGAGTCGATCGCCGCTCGTCGAATTGACGCCTGCCGTCGCGACGCCCGCCGACAACCGCGATTTCGTCCTTGAAATGCTGGCCGCCAATCAGCGCGCCTTGGCCTTGGCGCTCGACGATTGGAGTCGGGCCGCGCCGCATGGGATCGAACGCCATCGGCTTCGCGCGGCCATCGTCGGCCTTTACGTCGCGCGCGATTTTACGCCTCTGTGGCTCGATGGCGCCGACTGGCGGGAGTCTGCGCGCGCTGCGGCGCGTCGGCTTCGCGGAGCGGGCGACGACGGTCTCGACCTTTCCGCCTATAATATTCCTGCAACGGAGGCGGGAGCGCCTCGTTTCGGGGACGAATTCGCGCTTAGCGAGGCGGTTGCGGCCTATGTCGCGCAGGCGTCCGGCTCAAGAGTCGATCCGCAGCGCATCTCGCGCCTGATCGGCCCGCGCCCCCCCTTGCCCGACATGGGCAAAACGCTGACCGGAGTGGCGGCGGCGGGCTCCGCGGCAGACGAGGTCCTGCAAGGCCTCAATCCGCCGCATTACGGCTATCAGCAGCTTCGCGAAAAGCTCGTTGAGCTGCGCTCGCGCCGCGCGCTCGGCGATGCGGACCAGCTGGCCGAGGCGAGCGGCGCCTTGCCGCTGAACGACTCCCCTTCCGCCACCAATAAGGCCGCGCGTCGCAGGATGGCGGTGACCGGGGCTCCGCGCGTGGAGGCCGAGATCATCGCCAATATGGAGCGCTGGCGCTGGCTGCCGCGCGACCTCGGCGAGAGCCATGTCGAGGTCAATATTCCCGAGTTCGAGCTGGCGGTGGTGCGCGACGGCGCCGTCGCGCATCGCGCCAAGGTGATCGTCGGCAAGGAGGGCACGCCGACGCCGGTGTTCTCCAATGCGCTGCGATTCATCATCGTCAATCCGTCCTGGAACGTGCCGCAGTCGATCATCAATAAGGAAATGCTGCCCAAGCACGGCGGCGATCTCTCTTATCTCGCCCAACGCGGATGGAAGGTGGCTTACCACAACGGCAAGCTGACGGTGCGTCAGCCGCCGGGCGAAGACAATGCGCTTGGTCGCATCAAGTTTATGTTTCCCAACGACTTTTCTGTCTATCTGCACGACACGCCGTCGCGCAATCTGTTCTCCGCCGACCGCCGCGCCTTCAGCCACGGCTGCATGCGGGTCGAAGATCCCTTCGCTCTGGCCGAGGCGGTGCTGGGACCGGGCAGCGGCTGGTCGGAGGAGCGGGTCAAGAGGCTGATTGGCGGCACGGAACGCTACATCAATCTGGCTAAACCGCTGCCGATCCACATCGAATATTTCACCGCTTTCGTCGATGAATACGGGCGGCTGCAACTGCGCGACGACCTTTACGGCTATTCGGCGCGGGTGCGCAATGCGCTGGGGCTTGGCGGGTGAGGCGGCGCTGCGCCACGGATTTTCAGTTGCCGACGACTACCCCGAGAGGCGATAATAGCAATGGCTCGCGATTCTATTGCACAATCGCGGACGGGGCGACAGCGGCGGCGACCGGCGCATGAACGACAATCCTGACAAGGCCGAACAGGCGGCAATTGCAGCCGAAGTCGAGCGCGTTCGGTTGGAGCATCATGATCTCGAGGCGGCGATCGAGGCGCTTCTGGCGGTTGGGGCCGTGGACCAGCTGCAAATTCAACGCTTGAAAAAGCGCAAGCTGGTGCTGCGCGACCGGCTCCAGCGCCTCGAAGACGAGATAACGCCCGACATCATCGCCTGATTATACGGCTTTGCTTTAGATCACGTAGCTGAACGAATCATAGGCGAGATCGCTGAGCAGCTGATCCATATCGCGCGCAGGCTCGGCGCAGCCGGCGACGCCAATGACCTTGGCCGGCACGCCCGCGATGGTTACGTTGCGCGGGGCGCTTTGCAGAACCACCGAACCGGCGGCGACGCGCGAACAGGCGCCAATCTCGATATTGCCGAGAATCTTCGCTCCTGCGCCGATCATCACGCCGCGCCGCACTTTTGGGTGGCGGTCGCCCGATTCCTTGCCAGTGCCGCCCAGCGTGACATTCTGCAGGATCGACACGTCGTTTTCGACCACAGCCGTCTCGCCGACGACGAGTCCGGTCGCATGATCGAGAAAAATGCCGCGCCCGAAACGCGCCGCGGGATGGATGTCGGTCTGGAACACCTCCGAGCTGCGGCTTTGCAGATAGAGCGCGAAGTCGGATCGGCCCTGGCGCCATAGCCAATGCGCCAGGCGATGTCCCTCGATTGCGTGAAATCCCTTGAAATAGAGGAAAGGCTCGATCAGCCGGCCGCAAGCCGGATTGCGCTCGACGATCGCCGCAAGATCGGCACGAAAGGCGTCGACGATCGCGGGCTCCGCCGCGACGGCGGCGTCGAAGGCGTCGGCGATCATTTCGGCGGGGACGGCCGGCGCGCCGAGTTTGGCGCTGACGCGGCGAATGATCGCCTCGGCGAAGCTGGCGCGGTTCAAAATGGCTCCGACCAGCAGGGGCGCCAGCGCCGGCTCCAACGCCAGCGCCGCGCTCGCCTCCTCACGCATATGCAGCCACATAGCGTTGCTGGCGCAAATCTCGCTGAGCGCTTCGCGCCCGGTTTCGTCTGCGCTTAAAGGATATCGCGGAGCGTGCTGGTTCATGTCTTGCGCAATCCGGTCGCTCTCGGTCCGTAGATAGGCGTTTTTCGACGAAGAAGAACTGGCGCGACGGGCATCCTCGTCGCCCCTTGGCGCTCCGGAACGGAAAATGACGCGCCGAGCTAAAACTTCACCTGCGGCGCGCTTTGCGCGGCGTCGCTGGCGGTGAACTCGGCCAGCGGCTTTTCCGACGCGAAGAAGGTCTTGGCCCACAGCAGCGTCGGGAAGGTGCGCAGCGCAAGATTGAAGTCGCGGGCCGCCTCGATATAGTCACGCCGCGCGACATTGATGCGGTTTTCCGTGCCTTCCAACTGCGATTGCAGCGCCAGGAAATTGGCGTTGGATTTGAGGTCGGGATAGGCCTCGCTAACCGCAAGCAGCCGTCCCAGCGCGCCGCTAAGCTGCGCCTGAGCGTCCTGGAACTGTTTGATTTTGTCCGGATCGGTGAGCGAGGAGGCGTCGATCTTGATCTGGGTCGCCTTGGCGCGCGCCTCGGCGACCTGGGTCAAGACGTCCTTTTCCTGCTTGGCGTAGCCTTGCACGGTTGCGACAAGATTGGGAATGAGATCGGCGCGGCGCTGATATTGCGCCTGCACCTCGGCCCATTTGGCCTTGGCGGTTTCCTCGAGCGTGGGGATCGTGTTGTAACCGCATCCGGCGACGCTCAGCCCCAGCAGGGTCGCGATCGCCAGCGAACGCAAACGGGAAACGAAGCTCATCGAAATCTCCATTGCTGGCCGCGCCAAGGCGGCGTGCGCGACCGGGAACTTAGGCCTTCGGCGCGCAATTTAAAAGAGCGCGGCGCCCAAACCATGGCGAAGGCCCAGGCGAGAGCGCCGCCCCGGCGGGGCGCTTGGCTCGCCGGCTATTCGAGCCTGCGTTTGGGCCTTGGGAGCGAAGCTAAATTATGCGAGAATTTCCCTTGAAGCGCACAAACCGGTCGTAACGCAAATGCAAATGGTCATCGACGAGATTATCGGCAATTTCGAACTCCTCGACGATTGGGAGGATCGATACCGCTATTTGATCGAACTCGGCCGCACGCTCGAACCTTTGGCGAAAGAGGCTTATAGCGAGGCCAACAAAGTGCGCGGCTGCGCCAGCCAGGTGTGGCTCGACACCAAGGTCGCGCAAGACGACAAAGGACAAAATGTGCTGATTTTTCATGGCGACAGCGACGCTCATATCGTGCGCGGACTGGTGGCGCTGGTGCTGGCGCTTTATTCCGGCCGCAGCGCGTCGACGATTCTGGCGACCGACGCGGCGCCGCTGTTCGCCGAGCTCGGCCTCGCGCAACATCTGACCCCGCAACGCGCCAATGGCCTGCGAGCCATGGTCGAGCGCATCAAGAGCGAGGCGCGCGCAGCCGCCTGAAGCCCCGGAGGCGACCGGCCGAACTCAGGGCGAGGAAGCTCTTTACCACTGTGGCGAGCTTTGCATAGAGTCCGGGCGCCGCGCCGACGACCGTAGAGAAAACACCCCATGTTCCTAGAACGGCTTCTGTTTCTGATCACCGGCGTCTTCGTCTTCCTGTGTCTGGGCTTTGCGCTGATTATAATGGCGTCAAACCCGGCCAAGCGGCCGACTGAACAGGCCGCCGCGCCTGTGGGCGAAATCGCCGGGACGCAGAAGCCCGCTGTCGAGCCGGCGGACGCCGCCCAACCGGCGGCGATCGACAAGGACGCCGCCCGCCAAAGACTGGACAGACTGATCGCCGCCGCGCCGGACTACGGCCGCTTCTTCGAACGGCTGCAGGAAGCTTTTCCCGCCGACTACGCGGCCGCCCTCGACGCCTTCGCCGCGCGTCTCGTCGACAGCCAGCGGGAAGAGAGCGTCGATTTTTATGTCTCGGAGGCGGTTCGCCTGCTGCGTCAGTCGCGCGGCGTCCTCGCCGTCAAGGCGGAGCCTCTGGCACTGAGCAAGGTCTTCGACGTTCAGCTCAAGGTCTTGCGCGCCATCGCCGCGGAAGACGCTCATTTGTGCGTGGCCTTTCTTTACGGCGCGACGGATCAGGATTTCGCGCGCTTCGCCGCCACGCGCAGACCCCTGGTGGCCGATATGGCGCTGACCGGCCTCGAGGCGATCGCCAGCGGACAGGCCAACAAAATCGAGCGCGCGGGGCCGACCGAGGCCGATTTCAAAACGCTGGAGACGGCGCTCGTCGCCAAGGGTCTCGGAAAAGTTGAAATCGACGCGCTGCTCGACGGCAAAATGCCCGATCCGCCGCTCGAAGACGCGCGCCTGTGCGCCGCCGGCCAAACCTATCTCGAAACGCTGCATAACCTCCCCGAAGCGGCGCGGCTGCGCATTTACGGCTTGGCGATGGAACTGATGGCCCGCTCCTGAGGCGCCTCCACCGCGTCGCACCCCAGCGGCCCGCGCCATTTGCCGTAACGCCACGGCGTTAAGGGACCGGCTCGGGGGGGCGGGGCGAACGGAGGCGGGTCGTAGCCGTCCGTTCCGCCCGGCCGGCAGCGGCAAACGCGCCCGAGGCTCATCCAGCCGCCCGCCCAAAGGCCGTGGCGCGCGATCGCCTCGTCCGCGAATTCCGAACAGCTCGGCGCATGCCGGCACCAGCGGCCGGCGAAGGCCGAGAAGGTGACGCGGTAGACGAAAATCAGCGCGCGCGCGGACAGCGCCGGCAATTTCGAGATCACTCGCGGCTCCTTCCCTCGTTTGGCGCGAAACTTGGCGCCAAATGTAGCTGGGTTCTCAAAAAAGGCCAAAAGCTCAATTATCTTGCGCGGACTCGGTGATCGCAGACGCGCCAATGACGGGCTTGCTGCGGCTCACGTTAATGCGTAAGCGCATTTGGTCGTCGGGCAATTAATAGCTGCGGGAAAGTCGGGTCCGGAAGACGGCGAATTCGGGTTTCGAAACGTCGACGAGCCGGCGGAGCCGAGGCGCTCGTTGAATTCGGGCGGAAAGGGCGCGAATTTGTCAGAGGCCGGATGGGCCACTTCATGATTAGCGCAAGAGGATATTTGGGAAATGTCGGCTAAAGGGAAACCCATGAGGCGAATCCTCCCGTCGTGCGCTTTCGCGATGGCGGTATTTGTATTCGATTTTGGCTCCCTGGCGAGCGCCAAGAATTTCGCCGCCGTCGGCGACGCCGCTGCACTTCCTCGCGTGGAAAAGCCTCTTGGTCCGCATGAGGATTCGGCTTTAATGGCGCAGAGCCCTGGGGCCAAAAATGACGATCTGCGCGAGTGCGGATATCGGAATCTTACATTCGGTCCAATTTTTGAAATTTCATCCTCTGAAACAGTTAGCCTTAGCCCGGGCCAAACATTCATTTTGATCCAGGACAAATCTGACGATGTTTTTCAAATCCATTTTCTGGGTAACGGCGTGACGAAAAAGTTCCACAAAAAAACGGGAGAGTCGGTATCAATTATAGATGATCGAGAAGTTGGTATTGATGAAGGCGGGTCATTTATCGCGCAGAACGTGCTTTCCGGTGTTACGCGGCGAACAACTCCGCCAGAAACGATTGGGAATAGTGTTATATCAGAGCAAAATATAGAACTTAATAATCGGAGAATATTATCTATCATGCGGCTGTATGCGAATAACCGTGTGTTAAAATTGTCACCTAACGATATCGAAGCGTACGAACATTTCAGGCTGGATGTTTTGAGCGGATCTTATTGTGGTATACGTATAAGCAATTTGACGCCATCTCGAAAGAGGTCCCTAAAGCCTATGATAAGATTTTTGGTGTGGGACGCTTTATCGGTTGGAGCCTTAGATGATTACCAATCCTGGCAAAAGTACAGGAATGTCATTGGCTCTTTTTTTAGCACGAAAGAGCTAGGCAGTATATTTGAAGTATATGGTTATCGTTCAGCCGAGGCGGCCGCATCTGACCCGGTTCTTTCAAGAATTGACCCTGACAGGGTTTGGGTTTTTGCGTGGTCAGCTATAGCAGATATATTCAAACACAAAGATTTTGTTAGATTTACCGATGTTTCGTCTTACCAAAGAAATGGATCAATAACGTTCATTCTGCTTGGCACTGATAAGCTTGATGGAGTGGCGGTAAACAAATTTGGTTTCTATTATAGATATCTGGCGACTGTTAATGTGAACGACGTAACTGATAAGCAGCATTTTGAGTGGGCTTGGACCCACGGCGGCGCGCAATACAAGGCAACGTTGGTGCTAGACGCTGCGGTAAGCAAGTCTGACGTGAAGATGGCGTCGTTTCCCGGGAACATGCACAACGGGCTTATCGTCTTGGATAAAACCCTAACAAACAAAAATGTTAAAGATGGTATTGACGAATATCTCAGGTATTTTAGACGCGAAGGGTTCAAGTTTGAATCTAGAATGCGCGTGCGCAACGTGCAGTCCTACCTGATGGCTCGCTTTCTCAGCAAACCGAGGCTTGACTATCTTATAAGGGAAGGACATGCGGATAGCGATGACGACAACTTGATGACGATTCACGATAAAGGATTTGTGATCAAGGGAACGAGAGTGGTAAATGAACTTGCCGAGAATATTTCTATTGTTTTCAATATAGCCAAGAAATCAAAAGAACAGCGTATTGATTACGATGAATTTACTAGTTGGGTGGAGCGGTGGTATGGCGACGCACATAAGCCATTTATATTTCTCAATACAAGCTGCTGGGGGATCGAGAAGGCATGGGTGAGTCTTAGTCGATCGAGCTCATCTCGACTGGTTGAAGTCGCCGCGCGCACGCCTGTAAATTATTTCACCCATTTTCAGCCTGATGCTACGGGAATTCTTATAAGCGGAATTCGACATGGGGAAACGTTTGAGTCGATCAGGTCAAAATTGAGGTCGTTGGGCGATTACTCGAGCGGATATGAGGATAATTTTGTGCTTCCGGACGAAAAGGAATATCCGCAAATGGCGCCGATCGTAAAAATTCATCGCTCGCTGTCCGTTCGAAAAGGGAGCGGCAAAGCTCGACGATATACGCCTAACGGCTATATCTGATGCGAGGTCGCCTCGGGCGATCGACATGTGCTCGAACGACGGCGCGGAGGCGGCGCAACAAGCAGATAAGCAGATAAGCAGAACCAGCGCATCAAGAATAGCGCGCGCCGCAAGTGCAAGCCGCGCACTTGACGAAACGCCCCGCGCGCACGTAAACGGGTTCGTCGGATCGCCAAGAGCGGGACGGGCGGCTAGCTCAGCGGGAGAGCACTCCCTTCACACGGGAGGGGTCACAGGTTCAATCCCTGTGCCGCCCACCAGTTTCACCTGATAATCCAATGCCTTTGTAGACAGTCCTTCCCCTTTCCTCCACGTTTCAAAAGCGAGCAAATTAGCAAACCGGATCAGAATCCGGGCGGAATTGGCGGACTTTGTTCGATTAACCTTCTCACATCTGACGTTGCTGGGCGGCTTTGGTCGGCAGCGTCTCAGTTTGAAATGCGGTGTAGATCGCGCGCGGTTTGCTGCTCTGAAAACCAAAGAAGCGCTTTGGCTTCCCTATCTTGAATCCACGCGGCCTTTTCATCGGTGTAGGCGTGTGAATCGTCGGGATGTAATTCCCGCGCCCTGCGCTTTTCCTTCTCGTATTCACTGGCTGCGTCTGGATGCGCGTGCAAATAGTCTCTAAAAGCGATGTGACGCTCGACGTGCGGCGAATTCGCTTCGAAAAAATGAAGCTGCGCGACGCGCGAGCCGGTTTCATCGGCAAGCGTACAATAGCGCCTTCCCGATATGCCCAGCTCTCCCCACCAATAATAGCCAAGCGCCTCAACGCGGTAATGGACACGATCTAGATCAGCCAAATCGGTCACCAGAGGCATTAGATCAATGACTGGCTTGGCCGCCAGCCCGGGCACCGCCGTCGAGCCAATGTGATGAACCGTCACGAGGATTGAGCCGAGCGCTTGCAAGCGCTCGGCATGGTTGGCTGCAATTTTGGGCCACTCGTAGTTATACTCGGCGAGGAAGACGGGGATCGGCGGCGGCATATTCATGTCCTGCCTGGGAGCAGAGAAAATTAGAATCGAGGCGCTACCGATATTATCGGCGCGGCAAAACTCTTCACCGGAGCTCCAGCGTCACGCGCCTCGCCAAACGCGGTAGAAGCCGCGCCAGGTCGCAACCTCGCAGCGCCACACAACCGGCCGTCGGAGCAAGTTCCTCTGTCGCGACATGAAAAAAGATCGCGCTGCCGCGCCCGCGCAGCGCTGGGCGAATATTATAATCGAGCACCCCGACAAAGTCATAAAGACCGTCCTTGCGCCAAAGATCTTCATGACCGAGCCGCGTCGGGCCACGCAAAAGGCGGTTGTAAAGGAAGCTTCTTGGGTCGTCGCACCAAATGTCGCTTTTGCGCACGCGGCGCATCATAGGGCGAAGGCCCGCCCGCGAAACCCGACCCGGTCGGACAAAGGCGTAAAGGAGCCGCAAGCGTCCCTTGGGGGTCGCGCCGTCGCCCTCGCGCTTGTCCCGCGTGAGACCGGCGCGTCCCAAAGCGCAACTCAGCGTCAGCGTTCCGGCGATCATCCTGCCTTGATGCGGCGCGCCTGAAACCACCCGTGCGACGAGCAACCGCCGCAGGCCCGCTTTCGACCCCGTAGTGAAAGCCGTCGCCTTCATATTGCCCTTTGCAAAACACCGTCTCTGAGCCATTTTGCTCGTAAAGGAGCGGCTGGATCAAGCGCCATGCGAAGGGCAATATGAAATTTCCTCGCGTAAACGTACCGTTGCGCCGATGACCGCGTCCGCGACAATCGGGCTGCTGATCGTCGGCGACGCGGATTTGCGCTTTGCGCTGAGGGAGCAATTTGCAGGCACGGCCGCGATGGCCGTAAAAGAGGCCGAAACGCCGGACGAAGCCTTGGCCCGGATCGAAGCCGATCCGCCTGGCGCTCTGTTGATCGCCGACGACATCGCCCCGCCCGGACCTACGACGCTGTTGAGAGCGGCGCGCGCCGCCGGGTTCAAGGGATCCGCGATTTTGCTCGCGCGCCGCGAGACCTCGACGGGCCAGGATTTCGATGGCTCGCTGCGCCGACCATTGCGCTTTGTCGAGCTGATGGCGCTTCTTCGCACACGCATCGAGACGCGCACCTTCGCGGGCGCGGGCCCGACGCTCGGCGGCCACGTATTCTGCGAGACGACGCAAACCCTAATGGGATCTGACGGCGTTCGGCGCCTTTTGACGGAAAAGGAGACCGCGATTCTGGCGCGACTGGCGCACGAACGAGGCGGCGTCGTCGCAAGGGATGTGTTGCTGCGCGAAATTTGGGGTTATAACCCTGCCGTTACGACGCATACGCTTGAGACGCATATCCACCGCTTGCGCCGCAAGATCGAAAACTGTTCGAGACAACCGACGCTCTTGCTGACGGCGCCAAGCGGCTACCGGCTGAAAACCACGACTGATCGCATGGATGTCGACGACGATGACGCCTAAGCCGCGTCGAAACATGGAAGGCCTATGGCGCTCGACGCACAACTTGACGAACTCACGCGCATCGGCCTGTTCGCCGCCTTTGAGCCCGAAGCGTTGCGAGGGCTGGTCTTTGGCGCCGAAACGCGGTTGCTGCGCGCCGGCGACGTTTTGTACCGTCGCGGCGACGCAGCGGATGGCGGCTATCTGCTCGCCACTGGCTCGATCGCGCTGGAGGCTCACGAGCCAGGGGCGCCCGCTGCTAAAATATTGCGCCCGCTCGCCCTGCTGGGCGAGACCGCGCTCATTGCAGCGACGACGCGGCCGGTGACAGCGCTCGCGCGCGAGCCTTCCACCGTGCTAAAAATTTCGCGGACGCTCTTCCATCAGATTCTCGAAAAGTATCCGACGACCGCGGCGCGTGTGCGGCAGCTGTTCAAGGATCGCCTCAAGCAGTTCGCTCAGGGGTTGGAAATCGACGCGAAGCCATAGGGCCGATCGAGTTTCCTTCGGCGTCTTGAAGCGGCCGAGAACGGCCAAGATTTGAGGCGTCCGCGCGGTGTTGATCAGGAGAAGCGGCCGCACCGTCGCTCATTAGCGCGTCCCGAGGGCCGTCCTGCCAGCGTCCGCCGCATCGCCGAGATTGGCGCCCACCTGCTCGAAGTTGTCGCCAAGATTTTCGCGCGTGCGCGGGTCGATGATCGCGAAGGGCGCGGCGATTGCGACGCCCGCCGCCGATCCCACCGTTCCGGCCGCGCCGACGGCAATCCGCCCGAGTTTGTCGCCAACGCCAGAGCTGGCGTCGGTAAGAGTCTGCCCGCCGGCAAGGCGTCGGCCAATCAACCGCACAACCTCGGGCGCCTGGGCGAATGTGCCGTGGTTGAGCGGATCGTCTGAAGTCACGCCGGTGAGGTCCTCGACCGAGACGCGGTCGGCGTGAAGATCCTGCTTGTAAGGCGGGATGGCGGGATCGATCGCGCCGACGCGCGGCTTGTCGCCCCACACGCGCCGCGATGCGGCCAACGCCTCGTCGTCACGCGACACAAAAATCGTGAAGCGTGCGGAAGCCGCGCCGATCTGCGCAATCTGCCGCTGGAACACGTCGAAATCCACATCCGGCGCGGCGAGCATGACGCCGGTGATCTTGGCGGGCAGGCCATGATTGCGGATCGCCATCTGGCGCAACGCCTCAATCGTCACCCAATTGCCCATCGAATGCGCCAAAATGGAAATCTCGCCGACCGATTTGTCGCCGGCGAGGTTTTGCAGCACCGCCTCCAGCGCGTCCCGGGAGTAGCTCGCGCTTTCGTGATCGTAGCCATAGGCCAGCAGCTTGCCGCGCGAGGGCCAGGTGAACAACACCGGCAGCGCGCTCGTACCCGAATCATGGACGATTTGCGCGAAGCGATAGACCGCCTCTTCGAAGCGCGTGTTGAAACCATGCACGAAAACCAGAACTTGGCGATGGGGCGTTTTTGCGATGCGGGCGTCGAAACGCGCGAGCGCGGCGGCTCGATCCAGTCGATCGGCGCGCAGCGTCACGAAGTCGCGGTATGGATCGGGAGGGCTGGACTGCGGCCATTGCACGTCGCCGATTTTACGCATGTTGTCGGGCGGGAGCGAAATCGCTATATCGGCAAAGGCGAGCCCTTCGCCGCGTTCGCCGGTGAATAATTCGCCAGGCGAGGCGCCGTCGGCGCTGCGAGTCGTGGCGACCAGCATCTCCACGCGGCTTGTTCCGGGCGCCTGGGCGCCGGTTGGCGTCAACACGCCGTGGGGCCGCTCCGCGCAACTTGACAGCAAAAGGCCCGCAACCGCGAGGGCCGCGACGCGGCGCGAAAATGCTTCCATTTGTCGCCTCGCTTCCGTCTCTTGAATGGGCTCAGCGCTTCATCGCCGCCGGCGGGTCGGGACCATATCATAATTTTCAGCGCGGGCGACGGCCTTCCCTCCCAACCTCAGCTTCTACCGACGCTGACGTAATTGAAGCCGCGTTTTCTGGGGTCTTCGGGGCGGTAGATGTTGCGTAGGTCGACGATCACCGGGGCCTTCAGCAGCGTCTTGACCCGGTCGAGATCGAGCGC